>Ga0315900_10000028_pt1 | contig 243570 bp, 209 predicted proteins | sample LakEriMetagenome_FD_203521 | JGI IMG/M metagenome (GOLD analysis project Ga0315900, IMG submission 203521) | Freshwater fungal communities from buoy surface, Lake Erie, Ohio, United States - Buoy 12 MA114 | ecosystem: Environmental > Aquatic > Freshwater > Lake > Lake biofilm | place: USA...
AGCACCGGCACCTGGGAATCGAGCACTTCCCGCTGAAAGTTGTCGTCGGTGAATTCGAGCGCCTGTCCCATCGTCGTGAACTCCTTCCGTTTCAATAAGCCCGCCGAAAGGCCACAATGCCAGGCGGAACCCGGGAGTATATCCCTGCCCGCGGTTTTCGACATCCTTTTTGTCCGGCAGGCACCGGCCATGACAGACTTCCCTCCGCTCGAACCGCACGCCCTCGGCCGCATGGACCGCCATGGCATTCATCTTGGCAATGCCTGGGAGCCGCCGGCCGACGCTGCCGGCGACTGGACGCGGCGGTTTGGCCGGCCGTCCGGCGTGGAGGCTGGCGATCGAGTGCTGCTTGTCTGTGAACGGCCGGGCGAAGAAGCCGCAGTTGCGCGGCCGCGACTCACGCTGACCCTCAACGGCACCTCGCTGGCGACGGTCGGTCCTGTCTCGGCTCGCTGGGAGCACGATATCACGCCCCTGCTCCGCGAACGCAACGACTTGGTCGTGAAGCCCGAACCGGCCGCTGCACCGCCGGCGGTAGACCGGCACGGTCGCGCATCATTGCCGGAAGCATGGGGGAGATTGAGCGTCGTGATCGTGCCACGCTGAGTGTCGCGCAGCGGATCGGATTGACACTGCCGGGCCGAGGCCGTTACCTACATCGCAGGAGCCGGACGGTGATCCGGCTTGATGCCCTGACAGATGAGGTGACGCATGTCGGTCATTCGCGTGGGAAGCACGAGCAATTACGCCGACGGCTGGGCGCTGGCCTTCGGCAAGGCCGCGAAGCCCGCCGCCAAAAAGTCCAAGCCCGCCAAGAAGGCAAAGGCCAAGGCGAAGAAAAAGCGCCGGTAGGACAGGCTTCAGCCTGTCTCCCTGTTCGCTTCAGCCCGCGCCGAGTTCGCGGGCCCGCGCGGCGGCCGCGACCACGGCGTCGATCACCGCGCCCCGCACGCCGCGCTGCTCGAGCACGGCGAGGCCGGCGATCGTCGTGCCGCCGGGGCTCGAGACCTTGTCCTTGATCTGCGCGGGGTGCTCGCCCGTCTGCTCGAGCAGCGCCGCCGTGCCGGCAAACGTCTCCACCGCCAGTGCCATGGCCAGCGGCCGCGGCAGGCCCGCCTTCACGCCGCCATCGGAGAGCGCCTCCACGAGCAGCGCGACGAAGCCCGGGCCGGATCCGGAAAGGCCGGTCACCGCGTCGAGCAGTCCTTCGTCAACGTCATGCACGTGCCCCACGGCGCCGAGCAGGTCGGCCACGCGGCGGCCCGTCTCCGCCGGCACGTCGGCCGCGCGGCAGACGACCGACACCCCTTTGCCCACGAGGCAGGGCGTATTCGGCATCACTCGCACGATCCGGTTCGTGCCGAGGAGCGCGGCGAGCTTCGCCATCGGCAGGCCCGCCACGATCGAGACGACGACCGAGCCGCTCGACAGCGACGCGGCGATCTCCCGGCAGGCAACCGCCGCCTGCTGCGGCTTCACCGCGAGAAAAACGATCGGCGCGGCGGCCGCGGCCCCCGGGCCGGTCGCGGCGAACCGCACGCCCGGCACCCGGGCGGCAAGCCGCTCGCGGGCCACGTCGCTCGGGTCGTAGACGGTGATCCGCTGGGCATCGACGAGCCCCGCGCGGCAGAAGCCCTCCGCGAGCGCCAGCGCCATTTGACCGCCTCCGATGAAGGCGACAGACGTGTCAATCGCGGAATGGCTCATGGAATTTTTTCTCCGAGATCTTGCTCCAGCCTGTCGAGATCGAGCGTCGAGACCCACAGCTGGCTCGTGCCGCGGCCGCCGCCGGGGTCGCGGCTGGCGGTCCACATCAAGAGCCGGCCGTCGGGAGAAAACGAGGGCAAGACATCAGCCCCCTCGTGGTCGGTGATCCGCAGCGGTTTGCCGATCGTGACTGTTCCTGCGCCGGCCGGCGCATCGTAGCGGGCGATCCAGAGATCGTAGTTGGGCCGCTTCGTCGGGTCTGTGTGGTCAGCGCCGGTCCAGATGAGCCAGGGCTTCGTTGGATGCCAGTAGGGCGCCCAGCGCACCCCCTGCCCGCTCGTGAGGGCCACGTCGCCCGTGCCGTCGGCCCGCATCACGTGGATCTGCAGCATGTCTTTCTCGAGTCGATCGGTGCGGTAGGCGATCCAGCGGCCGTCGGGGGAGAAGAACGGGCCGCCGTCGTAGCCGGGCTCGTTCGAAAGCTGCCGGACGTTCGCTCCGTCGGCATCCATCACGTAGATGTCGGGATCGCCGTCGCGGTCGCTCACGAAAAGAATCTGTGTGCCATCGGGGGAATAGGAGCACTCGGCGTCGTAGCCCTTCGCCGTCGTGAGCCGCGTGAGGTCGCTGCCATCGGGCCGCGCCGAAAAAATCTCCATCTCGGGATCGAAGTCCCACTGGTAGCGGCGGCGCCGCCCCGTCTTCGCGTCTTCTTCGGCCTGCGCCCGGGCCGCCTGCTCGGTCGTGTCGAGCGCGGGATCGAGATGGCTCGACGCGAAGAGAATCCGCTCGCCGCTCGGCGCGAACCAGCAGCAGGTGGTGCGGCCCCGGCCCGTGCTCACCCGCAACGGGGGCGCCAGCCGCGGCTCGCGCGGATCGAATGGCTGCACATAGATCTGATAGAAGGGATAGCCCTGCGGCACCCCCTGGTAGCAGATCTGCCGCGCGTCGGGCGCGAAGTATCCCTCCCCCGCCTTCACGAGGCCATCGGTGATGCGAACGGGTGGGGAGAGGTAGGTGCGTTCGAGCGGCGTTTGCTCGTCGCCCCGCGCCCTTCCGGCCAGGCCGATGACGAGCCATGCCGCCCAAACGAGGGCGGCGAACGGATGCGGGTTGAAGGTTTTCATGACGGGCACCAGTATAGGGCGCGAGGCCACCAGTTCGAGGAGCGAAAGCGTCATGAAGATCTATACCAAGACCGGCGACGCCGGTGAGACGGGGCTCTTCGGAGGGCCGCGTGTCCGTAAGGATCATGCGCGGATCGAGGCCTTCGGCACCGTCGATGAGCTCAACAGCCACCTGGGCCTCATCCGCACGCTGCCGGCGGCCCGTGATCTCGACACGCTCCTGCGGCGGATCCAGTGCGAGCTCTTCGACCTGGGCGCCGAGCTGGCGACCCCGGGCGACGCGGCCGAACGGATCGGCATCGAGCACGTGGAGGCGATCGAGCAGGCGATCGATCGCTACGAGGCCCAGCTCGAGCCGCTCAAGTGTTTCATCTTGCCGACGGGCACGCCCCTCTCCGCCGCGATCCACGTGGCCCGCACGGTCTGCCGGCGGGCCGAGCGTCGGGTCGTGGCCCTCGCCTCGCAGCTCGACACGGTCATACCGTCGAACGCCATCGAATACCTGAACCGCCTGGGGGACCTCCTGTTCGTGCTGGCACGCCACGCCAACAAACAGGAGAATGTGACGGATGATCCCTGGCATCCAGCCTGACACCTCTCCGCCGGTCTCCCGTGCGTCAGCCGCGGTCGCGGCGCTCGACCAGCGGATCGCCGCACAGCATGCCGCCGGAGCGCCGGGCGCGCAGACCTGCGGCCTGGCCACCGACCTCTGCGATGAAATCGTGCGCGACGTCTGGCAGGGCATCCTCGCAGATCTGCCGGCCGGGGATGCCGCCGCGATCGACAGGCATGCGTCGCTCGTGGCCCATGGCGGCTACGGCCGCCGCGAGATGGCGCCCGATTCCGACGTCGATCTCATGATCCTCCACGACGGCCGCGCGGCGAAGCTCGTGGCGGAGGTCGCGCGGCAGCTTGTGCAGGAGCTCTTCGACGCCGGCCTGCAGGTGGGGCAGAGCGTGCGGACCGTGGCTGAAGCGGTCAGGCTCGCGGCCGGCGATGCGACGATCTACAGCACGCTCACCGAGTGCCGCCCGATCGCCGGAAATGCCGAGCTGCCGGAACGCCTGGCGGCGCGGCTCGCCACCCTTGCCAGACGCGCGTCGCAGCGGCTGGTCGAACGGCTCGTGGAGGCGCGGCGCGAGGAGGCGGAGAAATTCGGGCGGACGATCGCGCTGCTCGAGCCCAACGTGAAGCGATCGACCGGGGGGCTACGCGACATCCAGCTCGTCCGCTGGCTCGGCTTCACGGTCTGGGGATCGCCGTCGATCGACGAGCTCGCCCACATGGGGGCGCTCTCCCGCCGCGATGCCGACAGCCTGCGCGATGCGTCGGAATTCCTGCTGCGGCTGAGAAACGATCTGCACCTCGCCGCCGGCAAGGCGAACGACGACCTGACGCGCGACGAGCAGGTGCGGATCGCGGCCGCCCGCGGCATCGAGTCGCAGGACGGCCTGCTCGGCGTGGAGCGGTTCATGCGGGAGTATTTCCGCCACACGCGGCAGGTGGCGCGGGTGCTCGAGGGGGTGATCCAGCGGTGCCGGCGCCGGCCGCGGACGCGGCGGCTCGTCTCGGGGGTCGTGGGGCACAAGGTCGACGGCCTGTTTCGAGTGGGGCCCGGCGATGTCGGAGCCCTGCCGAGCCGCGAGGCCGCCGTGGCCGCCAATCCCGCGCTCGTCGTGCGGCTGCTCGAGTTGTCGATGCTCTATGAACTACCCATCGAGCCGGAGACCTGGGAAGCGGTGCGCGAGGCATCCGAGTCGCTCCCGCCAGACGCGGCCGATGCTGAGACGACGGCCGCGTTCCTCGCGCTCGTGGGACGCCCCGGCCGGCTCGGCGGGCCGCTGCGACGGCTCCACGAGGTAGGCCTGCTCGAGCGGATCATCCCGCAATTCGCGCATGCCCGGCATCTCCTGCAATTCAACAACTACCACAAGTTCACCGTCGACGAGCACTGCATCGTGGCCGTGGAGCGGGCGCTCGATTTCGCCACCGACGACGGCTGGCTCGGCGGCGTCTGGCGGCAGATCAACCGCAAGCGGACGGTGCTCCTCGCGCTCTTGATCCACGATCTCGGCAAGGGCTTCGTGGAAGACCACAGCGAACTCGGCGCCCGGATGGCCCGCGACGTGGCGGCGCGGCTGGGACTCCCAGCCGACGAGGCGGCGATCATCGAATACCTCGTGCTCAAGCATCTCGCGATGGCCCATATCGCGTTTCGACGCGACATCGGCGACGGCAGCATCGTGGTGCGGTTTGCCTGCGACGTGGGCTCTCCCGAGGTGCTGCGAATGCTTACGGTGCTCACGGCGGCCGATGTCGGGGCGGTGGGGCCGGGCACCTGGACTCGCTGGAAGGCCGACCTGCTCGGCGACCTCTATTTCCGCACGCTCGCCTATCTCGATGGGGAGAGCCCGTCGGTGGCGGCTGAGCGGCACGGCCGGTCGCTCGCGGCGCTCGTCGAGCCGCTCGCGGCCGACGATCCGGTCGCGCGGCTCGCGCGGGAATTGCCCCCTTCCTACCTTCGCGACACGCGGCCCGAAGAGATCGCCGAGGAACTGCGGCAGCTCGTGCGGCTGCCCGACCGCGGCATCTTCAGCGCGGCGCGGTGGCAGCCGGAGACGGCGACGGTGGCCGTGACCGTGGGTACACGGGAGAACGTCGCGCCCGGCGTGTTTCACCGTCTCACCGGCGCGCTGACGAGCCAGCGGCTCGAGATCCTTGCCGCCGACATCCACACGCTCTCCGGCGGGCTCGTGATCGACCACTTCGTCGTTCGCGATCCCGACTTCTCGGGCGAGCCGCCCGTCGAGCGGCTCGCGGAGATCACGGCGGCGATCCGCGACGCGATCAAGGCCGACGCGCCGCCGACGTTTTCCCGGCTCTGGAATCCCTTCGCGCCGCTGGCGAATGCGGCGGCCCGCGCCCCGACCCGCGTGCTCTTCGACAACGAGAGCTCCGCGGAGACCACGATCCTGGAAGTCTTCGCCCACGATTCGGCCGGGCTTCTGTATGCGATCGCAAAGGTGCTCTTCGAGGCGGGGCTCTCCGTGCGCGCGGCCAAGATTGGCACGTATCTCGACCAGGTGGTCGATGCCTTCCATGTCACCGACGTGGCGGGGGGCAAGGTGGTGGACGAGACGCGGCTCGCGGCGATCCGTCGGGCGATCGAGCGCGTGGCGGCCCCGCCGCTCACACCCGGAGGCGCTAGCCCGGCGACGTCCATGGGCGATTGCGGATGAGGGCGACCGTACGCCGGTTTTCCTCCGCGGGCGTCATCGCGAGCGCCAGCGACTGCCCCGCGTGCGCGATCGCGCGGCACTTCTCGGCGTGGCCGCGACACCATTCGATCCGCTCGACAAGATCCGAGAGATCGGCGGCCACCGGCACGTAGTGCCGCCAGGGCTCGAGCCGTTCGTAATACCACTGGCGATAGCCGAGGGGCGAGGCGACCTTGATCACGCAGCACCCGTAGAGCAGCCGGATGAAGAGGTTCGTGAACGCATTGGAGTTGCCGTCGATGTCGATCGCGAACTGGCGGCCGAGCCACGAACCTTCCGGGAGCGGTTCGCCGGCGATGCCAGACTGGTAATAGGCCGCCGCCACGTCGGCGGGCAGGCCGCGGCCCGGCACGATCCGGGCATCGACCCGCAGGTGGCCGTCGGCCTGCGCGAGCAGGAGGCACATCCGCACTCGCTGCCGCAAATCGGCATCGTGCGGCTGCATCGTCGCATTCGCGAGGAGACCAAAGCCCGTCGGGCTGCCGCGCCACACGATCGCGTCGTCGCGGTCGCCGAAGGCCGGCGCCGCCAAAGCCTGCCGCCGGTGCCGCGCATACCCGCCGCTGGCCTGGAATCCGCGATCAGGCACGAGGAGCGTGTCGCGAAGATTCGAGCAAAACCCCAGTATGGGCCCCGGCTCGTGCACGGAATCACCGAGGTCGGCCCGCCACTCGCCATCGACGACGTCGGGATGCGAGAGGAGGTTCACGAACGCGCCAAGCCGCCTCCAGGCGGTCGAGAAGCCGCTGCGGCCCGCAAGCCACGAGACATCCGCCTCGATCGCGGCCAGCCGGCCGCCCCGCTTGCGGATCGTCACGATGCTCGCGGTCTTGGGCCCGTCTCCCCCGCGGCTGCGGACCGGCAGGAAGAGCCGGGGCAGGCCGCCATGCAGGCACCGCGCGGCCCGCCACTGGAGCGCGAGCCGCTTCGCCGGGGCGAACAGCCCGTGCAGGAGCGCGGAGAGCTCGGTCGGGAGACGGGTTTTCAAGTCGTCGGCTTAGAGGTAGGTGTTGATCAGGTTCTCGAAGAGTTCCTGACGGCCGCTCTTGCACGGCTCCGCCTCGCCCTTCGTGAGCATCTCCTGCTCGAGCGACTTGAGGCTCTCGCTGCCCGACTCGATCCGTTTGCCGAGCGGGCTCGACCAGGATGCATACCGCTCCTCGACGAGCTTCTGCACCGCGCCGTCGGCCCGGATCGCCGCGGCGATCTTGAGCCCGCGGGCGAAGGCGTCCATGCCGCCGATGTGGGCGTGGAAGAGGTCGACCGGCTCGAAGCTCTCGCGGCGGACCTTGGCGTCGAAATTCACGCCGCCCGGGGCGAGGCCGCCATACTTCAGGATTGAGTGCATGATCTGGGTCGTGAGGTAGATGTTCGTCGGGAACTGGTCCGTGTCCCAGCCCACGAGCGTGTCGCCGGTGTTGGCATCGATCGAGCCGAGGAAGCCCTGCATGCCGGCGTATTCGAGTTCGTGCTGCATCTCGTGGCCGGCGAGCGTGGCGTGGTTGGTCTCGATGTTCATCTTCACGTGCTTTTCGAGACCGTAGGAACGCAGGAAGTTGATGCACGTCGCCGAGTCGAAGTCGTATTGGTGCTTCATCGGCTCGCGGGGCTTGGGCTCGAAGTAGAACTGGCCGGTGAAGCCGATCTCTTTCGCGTAGTCGACCGCCATGTGCATGAACTTCGCGAGGTGGTCGATCTCCCGCTTCATGTCGGTGTTCCAGAGGCACTGGTAGCCCTCGCGGCCGCCCCAGAAAACGTAGCCCGCGCCGCCGAGACGGTGCGTGACTTCCATTGCCTTCTTCACCTGCGCTGCGGCGTAGGCGAAGGTCTCGACGTTGGGGCTCGTGGCTGCGCCATGGACGTACCGCGGATTGCTGAACAGATTGGCCGTGCCCCAGAGCAGCTTCTTGCCCGACCGCGTCTGGTGCTTCTCGAGCGCGTCGGCGACGGCGTCGAAGTGCTTGTTGCTTTCGGCAAGCGTCGCTCCCTCGGGCGCCACGTCGCGATCGTGGAAGCAGTAGAAGTCGCAGCCGAGCTTTTCGAGGAACTCGAAGGCCACGTCCACCCGATTGAGCGCCGCCTTCAGCGGATCGCTCTCGGTTTCCCAGGGGCGGACCATCGTGCCGGGGCCGAAGGGATCGCCGCCGGTGCCGCGCATCGTGTGCCAGTAGGAGACGGCGAATCGCAGGTGATCCCGCATCGGCTTGCCTTCGACGAGCGCATCGGCGTCGTAATGCCGGAAGGCCAGCATGTTCTTCGTCGTGGGCCCCTCGTACTTGATCTTCCCGATGCCCGAAAACGCCTCTGCCATGGAACTCGGCTCCTGCGGTGATTCGTGCGGCCGCCCTCGATAGGCCGCGGGGCCATTGGTATACCGCCCCGCGGGGCGTTTGTCGCTACCCGCGTCGACTCGCCGGCCGTCGGAAACGGATGCTACGATCCTAAGAAAAATCCCGCCGGCCTTCGGTGGGTTGAAAGGATCGACATGAGTTGGCGAGCACCTACAGGGCGGTGCACGGTTCGCATCTTTGCCACGTGCGGCTGGGTTGTCGCCGGTCTGGCTGGAGTCGTCGCCGCCGCGGACAGCCGTCCCAACATCATTTACGTGATGACCGACGACCAGGGCTACGGCGACATCGCCGCCCATGGCAACCCGGTTATCAGCACGCCCAGCCTCGACCGAATGCATGCCGAGAGCGTGCGTCTCACCGAGTTCCACGCGAGCCCGACGTGTTCGCCTACCCGGGCCGCCCTCATGACCGGCCGGCACGAGTTTCGCTCCGGCGTGACCCACACGATCTTCGAGCGGGAGAGGCTCGCCCTCTCGGCGACGACGCTGCCGCAGCTCCTGAAGACCGCCGGCTACACGACTGGCATCTTCGGCAAGTGGCACTTGGGCGACGAGGACGCCTACCAGCCGGCGAACCGCGGTTTCGACCGAGTCTTCATCCATGGCGGGGGCGGGATCGGCCAATCGTTTCCGGGCAGCTGCGGCGACGCTCCGGGCAACACCTACTTCGATCCCGTGATCCGCAGTGACGGCTCGTTCGTGAAGACCAAGGGCTACTGCACCGACGTCTTCTTCGACGCGGCGATCGAATGGATCGACGCCCGCCGGAAGTCGGCAGAACCGTTCTTCTGCTACATCACGCCCAATGCCCCGCATGATCCGCTCGACTGCCCGCCCGGCTCCGACACCCCGTATCTCGCGAAGCTCTTGGCGGCCGGGATCACCGACGCGACAGAGCGGGAGAAGATCGCGAAGTTCTACGGCATGATCGAGAACATCGACGCGAACATGGGGCGGCTCTTCGCGAGGCTCGACGAGTGGGGGTTGGCGGAGAATACGCTCGTCGTGTTCACCACCGACAACGGCACGGCCACCGGGGCGAGGGTCTTCAACGACGGGATGCGGGGTCAAAAGGTCTCGCCCTATCGCGGCGGGACGCGGGTGCCGAGTTTCTGGCGGTGGAAGGGGAATCTTCCCGCGGGCATGGACGTCGCCTCGCTCTTGGCCCACATCGACGTCCTGCCGACGCTCTGCGACATCGCGGGTGTGAGCATCCCGGAGAATCTCGCCGGGAAGATCGAGGGACGGAGTTTCGCGCGCCTGCTGCGGGGCGCGAGGATCGCCTGGCCCGATCGGCCGCTCGTGACGCACGTCGGCCGCTGGGATCGCGGCAAGGCGGCGGAGAGCGGCTACCGCAACTGCCGGATCCGCGAGGGGCAGTGGAGCCTCGTCAACGTGAAGAACCGCCCCGACGGCTGGGAGCTCTACGACATCGCAACCGATCCGGGCGAGAAGGCGGACGTGGCGAAGGAACACCCCGACGTCGTCGCCCGGCTGGCCGACGCGTACGACGCCTGGTGGCGGAGCGTGCAGCCCGACCTCGTCAACGAGAATCTCGACGGCCCGGCGGAGACTCCGTTCAAGACCGCCTACGAGCGGCAGTCTCTCCGAACGTCCGCGACGAAGCCGCTTGTGAAGCAGGAGACGCAGCCTTGAGCACCGTGATCCGGACGTTCGGCACGGTTGCTTGTCTCGCCGCCTCCATCACCGCCGCTGCGGGGATTGCCGCCGATTCCCGGCCCACCATCGTCCTCTTCCACGCCGACGATCTCGGCTACGGCGAACTCGGCTGCTACGGCAACACGGCCGCGATCACACCGAACCTCGATCGCTTTGCAGCCGAGGGCCTGCGGCTCGCCGACTGCCACTCCGCCTGCCCCGTCTGTTCGCCCTCGCGGGCGGCGCTTCTCACCGGCCGGCATCCCTACCGGACGGGCGTCTTCACCCGGATTCCGGAAGGCAGCCCGATCCAACTGCGGGCGAGCGAGGTCACGCTCCCCGAAACGCTCCGCGCCGATGTATTGGCGATGGGGCGGGTTCGTCGCGCTCCGTGAGGGGCCGTGGAAGATCGTAGCGGACGAGGCACCTGAAAAACCGGAGCTCTACAACCTCGCCACGGACCGGGCGGAGACAACGAGCCTCGCAGAGCGGGAGCCAGAGCGACTTGCCGCGATGCTCGCGCGGTTGCGGGTGCTCACCGCCGAGATCGAGGCCGAAGGCCCAGACTGGTGAAGGTCGGAGGCGTGGAACGGCAGCAAGAAATAAGACCGTGGCCGCTGCCCCGCTCCACAAGCCCCTCGCGGAAGCGACGGGGATGACGCGAGCCATCACCATCCGGCCATTCACCCGCGGCGCGTGGCCCGGGCGAGGAGTCGCCGACCGGCGTCGGGAAACCACTCGATGAGACCGGCCAGCAGGCCCACCTTCCGCGGCATCACGAGCTCGCTCGTGCGACGGTCGCAGGCCGCGAGAATTTTCGCGGCCAGGAGATCGGGGTCGAGCTGCGAAAGGCTCGTCGTGCCGCCGGGCGCCGCGGCCTCCGCCGGCAGGCCGGCCGACTTCGCCTCCTTGGCATAGCGGTCGGCGGCCCGGTCGGCGGCGGGATCGTCTTCCGCGCGGCGGATCGGCCCCGGCGAGACGAGCAACACGTGGCCGCCACGCGGCGCCAGCTCGAGCCGCACTGCATCGACGTAGGCCGCAAGCGCCGACTTCGCCACGCTATACGGCCCCATGAATGGCATCACGATCTTGCCGGCGAGGCTGCCGATGTAGACGAGGTGGCCCCGCGCCGCGGCCACGTCGTCGGCGACGGCCTGCGTGATCTCGATCGCCGCCAGCAGATTGGCGTCGAGGTATTCCTGGATCGTCTCGCGGGAGGCTTTCAACATCGCCGCCCTGCCCGACCGGCCGACGCAGAAGAGGAGGTCGTCGATGCCGCCGAGAAGCCGAAGCGCCTCACCGGCCACGCGTCCCCCCTCCCCTGCCCGGCCGAGGTCGGCGGCGACGCCATGCAGCGACGCCGTCGATTGCCCGGATCGCTCACAGGCCTCGAACGCCTGCCGCACGCCGTCGGACGACCTGCCCACGACGAGCACGGTCGCACCGGCCCGCAGCAGATGCCGGGCGAGCACGAGGCCGAAGCCGGCCGTGCCTCCGGCCACGATGACGCGGCGGTTTTTCCAATTCGTGTGGGGCATCCTCATTCCTCGAGGAAAAGGTGTCAGGACTCTTTTTCTCACCACAAGGATGGGCAAGGAAAACGTAGGGTAAGAAAAAGAGTCCTGACACCTTTTCCTTACCTTGAGGATACACTCACCGATCCTTCTGGTACGCATCCCGCCCCGCCGCCCTCCCTCCACGAACAGGACGCGCACCATGCCTTCCCCTGCCACGCCTCCCGCCCCCGCCCCCCGCATCGTCCGCACGAAGATCGTCGCCACGATGGGCCCCGCCTCGCGGTCCGAAGACTCGATCCGCGGCCTCGTCGAGTCTGGCGTCGACGTCTTCCGCCTCAACATGGCCCACGGCTCGATCCCAGAGCACCAGGAGACGCTCGATCGGATCCGCCGCGTGTCGGAGGCGACAGAGCGCCCGATCGGTGTGCTCGCCGATCTTGCCGGGCCGAAGATCCGGCTTGGCGAGCTGCCCGGCGGCGCAGTGGAATGCGTCGAAGGGGCGCATGTCAGATTCGTCCGCGGCACGGAGAGCCACGGCCCCGAGGAATTCACCACCAACTACGCGCCCCTCATCGACGAGCTCGCCGTCGGCGATGCCGTGATGCTCGCCGACGGCACGATCAGCCTCGTCGTGGAGGAGCGCAACGCTGATTGGGTGCGGTGCCGCATCATCCAAGGCGGTACGGTCCGCAGCCGGCAGGGGGTCAACCTGCCCGGGGTGAAGCTCTCCGTCGCGGCGATGAGCAGCGCCGACTGGCAGCACGCCGAATGGGCGGCGTCGGCCGGCGTCGATTTCGTGAGCCTGTCGTTCGTGCGGTCGGCCGTCGAAGTGAAATTGCTCAAGGAACTGCTGCGCACCCGCGGGTCGGTCGCGCGGGTCGTCGCCAAGATCGAGAAGCGCGAGGCCATCGATAATCTCGAGTCGATCGTCGATGCCGCCGACGCGGTGATGGTGGCCCGCGGTGACCTCGGCGTCGAAACCGACGTGGCCAGCGTGCCGATGGTGCAGAAGCTCATCATCCGCACCTGCCAGCGCTACCAGAAGCCGGTGATCGTGGCCACGCAGATGCTCGACAGCATGCAGCACGCGCGGCGGCCCACCCGCGCGGAGGCGACCGACGTGGCCAACGCGATCCTCGACGGCGCCGACGCCTGCATGCTCTCCGGCGAGACGGCGATCGGCGACCACCCGCGGCTCGTGGTCGAGATGATGCGGCGGATCGCCAGCGAGACCGAGAAGCAATACCTCGCCGACCGCTGGCATTACCTCGAAGGCCGCTTCCAGGCGGCCCGCGGGTCGGCGGGCGTGCCCGTGCAGGAGTTTCTCCCCTCGCCGGAATTTCTCGTCGAGGGGCTGCACCCGATCACGCAGGCCGTGGTCGACGGCGCGAGCCGCATCGCCGGCGAGCTCGACGCCAAGCTCTTCGTCGTGGCGAGCAAGAGCGGCCTGACGGCGATCGCGCGTTCGAAGCGCCGCGGCGCCGTGCCGACGGTCGGCCTCTCCGACGATCCCGCCACGCTCCGGCAGATGGCGCTCTACTGGGGCGTGACCCCGCTGGCGGCCGTGGCGACCACCGACTCCGGCGCGATCCTCGAGCACGTCACCGCCTGGGGGCTGCGCGAGGGGCGTCTTCAGCGTGGCGACCGGATTTTGCTGGTGGCGGGTTCCGGTTTCGGAACGGGAGGCCACAATATGGCCCTCGTGCACGAGGTATGAAAAACCCGGCAGTTGATTCGCCGGCTCCGGAACGGCAGAAGTCTCGTCGCGGGGGCGAGGATGCGCCCAATGCTCCTCGAGCTTCAGCCGATTCCGGAGCCTACCTCTATGACGATCGCCATCTTGTGAGAGAAAAAAGCAGATGAAGAAAAAGTGTGTGCTGGCTTATTCGGGCGGGCTCGATACGTCGGTGATTCTCGGCTGGCTCATCGAGAAGGGGTATGACGTGATCGCCGTCTACGTCGATCTCGGGCAGCCCTGCGAGGATCGCGAGGCGACGCTCAAGAAGGCGCGGGATTGCGGCGCCGTGAAGGCCATGATCGTGGACGTGCGCGAGGAGCTCTGCCGCGACTTCGCCTTCCCGACGATGCAGTGGCAGGCCCGCTACGAGGGCACCTATCTGCTCGGCACGTCGATCGCCCGGCCGCTGATCAGCAAGGTCTGCGTCGAGATCGCCCACCGCGAGGGAGCGACGGTCTACGCCCACGGCGCCACCGGCAAGGGCAACGACCAGTGCCGCTTCCAGCTCGCCGCCGAGGCGATCGACCCCGCGATCACGGTGCTCGCCCCCTGGCGGATCGCCGAATTCCGCGACCGCTTCCCCGGCCGCAAGGAACTGATCGAGTTTTGCGAGCAGAAAAACATTCCCGTGAAGGCCTCGAAGGGGAAGCCCTACAGCTCCGACGAAAACTGCCTCCACACGAGCTACGAGGCCGGCCTGCTCGAGGAGCTCACGGCCGACGGCTTCGGCCTCGTCGATTTTGGCATGACGGTCTCGCCGCAGGCGGCGCCCGACACGCCCGAGACCGTGACGATCGATTTCGAGCAGGGACTGCCCGTCCGCGTGAACGGCAAGGCGATGAAGCCCCACGAGATCGTGCTCGCGCTCAACGAGATCGGCGGCAGGAATGGCATCGGCCGAACCGACATCGTCGAGAACCGGCTCGTCGGCATGAAGAGCCGCGGCGTCTACGAGGCGCCGGGCATGACGCTCCTCTACGAGGCCCACCGGCTCGTCGAGCAGATGACGCTCGACCGGGATCTCGTCCATCTCCGCGACCGGCTCTCGCCGGAGGTTGCTGAGATGGTCTATTACGGCTTCTGGTATTGCGCGAAGATGGACGCCCTGCTCGCCTTCATCCGCGAGGCGCAGAAGCCGGTGGCCGGCACGGTGGAGCTGAACCTCTACAAGGGCAACATGCTCGTGAAGAGCCGCGAGAGCGGCAACAGCCTCTACGACGCCGCGATCGCGTCGATGGAGGGGGGCGGCTCCTACAATCAGACCGATGCCGAGGGCTTCCTGCGGATCCTCGGCCTGCCGCTGCGGGTGCAGGGGCAGGTGCGGCCCCGGTCCTGACGGCCGGCCGCCAGCAGGCTCCGGGTGATCGTGCCATGCCAGCGCTCGACGAGTCGCTCCGGCTTGCCGGACTCTTTGCGCGGACCGACGCGCGGCGGCCGGCGTCGTGGCTGATGCTCCTGGCAGCCGTGCCGGTCGCGGCGGATGCGTCGCATGCAGGGACCACCTCAGGCATGGTGGCGCTCGGCGCGGGAGCGTTGCTCGCGGTCGGTGCCATCGGCAACCTGCCGCTGCGGGCCTGCGCCGCGCTCGGCACGGCGTCGCGGGCGCCGCTCGTGTGGCTCGTCGAGCGGGTCGCCTGGCCGGCCGTTGGCCTCGTCCTGGGCGCCGCGCTGGCTCCTCCCTGCCCCGCCCCGCCGGCGGTCGCCGCGTCGATCGGGCTCGCTGCTGCCGCGGCGACGTGCTTCGCGGTCAGGCGGCGCGGCGTTCCCGCCGCCGATGCGGCGAGTCTCGCGCTTGTGATGGCGGGCATCGCCGGGGCGGCCGGCGCCATTGGGGCCGTGCAGATCGCTGCGCCCGTGGGCATGCCAGCGTCGGGCGTGGCGCCGGTGATTGCCATGGCTGCCTGGATCGTGGCCGGGCTCGTGGCGGCCGGCATCGACTGGCGACGGCGTGCGGCCTATGCATGGCTGCACGACTCCGGGCCGCCGCGAACGCTCCGGCTCTGCCTCACTGCGGTCGCGATGGCCTCGGCGCTTGCCGCCATGATCGGCTGGCTTTTTCTTGATCCATCGCGGGCGTCGCTCCTTCCTCTCTTGTCGGCCGGCTGGTTCGTGGCGCTCGCGGTGCCGGAGGCCGCGCTTGGTGATGGCGCGATCGATCCGGGAGGCTGGCGGCGGCCGCGGGTGCGGCAGTCGCTCGCTGCCATCGTGACGCCGGCGGCGATTCTCGGCTGGCCGGCAGTCGTCGCCGCCGCGCTCGGCGCCGGTGGGATGACCGGGATCCGTGCCGCTGCGGTCACGATCGTCGTGCTCGTCGTCGCGGCGGCGGTGCTGGCGGTGATCGTCTGGTCGCTCGCCGTCGCAGGGGCATCTGCCGAGACCGCCCAAGCCGTGGCGCTGTCCGTGGCCCTGGCTGCGGCGCTCACCCTGCTCATTGGCTTTGGACTGGCCGCCGCGCGGCCAGCCGGGGTGGCCGACGTCGGTGCCCAGACACCCGGAATTGCCGCAAGCGCCGCGGCACAATGACATTGAGCAATTTGCCCGTTCCTGCCACACTGTCATCAGTTGAGCCCGTTTTTCTTGCAGATCAAAGAAGGAGCTTTCGTCGTGAAGGGAAACATGCTGCTGGGGGTTGTCCTCGGTCTGTTGCTGGTGCCGTCTGCGGCTGCCGCTGGCTCGTTTCCGCCCAGTGAGACCGTTTTCCCCGCCACGACCCGGGCCTGGCTGAGCATCGCCAATCCCAAGGCCCTGCAGGCGGCCTTCGACCGCACCGAGTATGGCCAAATGGTGAAGGATCCGGTCATGAAGCCCTTCGTGGAGAGCTTCCGCGAACAGCTGAAGAATGCCGGCAAGCAGCGGCTCGGCAAGCTCGGGCTGACGCTCGAGGACCTCGAAGAGATCCCCGGCGGCGAGCTTGCCATGGCCGCGATCGAGCCCACGCCAGGCATGCTGACCTCGCTGTTGCTCGTCGATACGACCGGCAACGAGGCGGAGACGAAGGCGCTGGTCGACCGCATCGAGCAGCGATTGCTCGAGCAGAAGGCCACGAAGGTCGCCGACGAGGCGGCCACGGCCGCGGGCATCACCACGTTCAAGCTGCCGCCCGAGCCAAACGCCATCGTCGCCCGCGAACGGCAGGTGTCGTTTGCGCAGGCCCCCTCGGCGCTCGTCGTTGGCGACAACCCGGCGATGGTCGCGCAGGTGCTCTCCACGCTCAAGCAGGGCCGCAAGGACAACCTGTCGACGCTTCCCGCCTTCCAGGCCGTGGCGACACGGTGCGGCAAGCAGGTGCCGGCGGCCGCCTCGCCGCTGCGCTGGTTCGTCGATCCGCTGGGCTACGCAAAGGTCTATCAGGCCAACAATCCGCCGCGCGAGAAGCGCAAGGGCCCCGACTATGTCGCCATCCTCGGCCGGCAGGGCTTCGATGCCATCAAGGGTGCTGGCGGCGTCGTCTTCTTCGACGACGGCATCTACGAGGCTCGCCATCACTCGATGATCTATGCGCCGCCGCTGGCCGGCCGGCAGCCCTTCGCGGCCGATCGCTTCGACCTCGCCGCGCGGATGCTGCAGTTTCCCAACTCCGACCGCATCGACCCGCCGCAGTGGGTGCCGCGCGACGTGTCGAGCTGGGTGGCGATGCAGTTCGACCTTGCCAACGCCTTCAACTCGGCTGAATCGCTGGTGGACGACGTCGTCGGCGAGAAGGGCGTGTTCGACGACGTGATCGCCTCACTGAAGGAGGATCCGGATGGTCCGCAGATCGACGTCGAGAAGGATCTCGTCGCCTGCCTGGGGAAGCGAGTCTCCGTGATCAGCGACTACGCCACACCGATCAGCACCGATTGCGAGCGGCTGGTGATCGCGATCGAAGCCGTTGACGCGGACAAGGTCGCCGCCACCGTCGCCAAGAGCATGGCCACCGACCCCGACATGCAAAAGGTGCAGTCGGGCGACCATGTGATCTGGGAGATGATCGACCGCTCGATGGCGATTCCGAAGCTCGAGGTGGAGACGCCGGGCGGTGCGATCGCCCATGCCGATGGCGGCGATGGCGATGACGACGACGCCCACCGGCGCCGCAACCGGCTTCGTGAGCGCGAAGAAAAGCTGCTGCCCCATTCGGCCGTCACCGTGGCCCATGGCCACCTCTTGATCGCCTCCCACCGCGACTTCCTCGAGCGCGTGCTGGCCACGAAGGGGGGGGGCGAGTCGCTCGGCTCCGCCGCCGACTACACGGCCGTCACCGCCGAGATGAAGAAGCTCTTCCCGGCGACGAGCGCCATGCGTTCGTTTGGCCGGGCCGAAGAGACGGTGCGGCCCGCCTACGAGATGCTGAAGTCGGGCTCGATGCCCAAGTCGAAGAGCCTGATGGGCCAGTTGCTCAACGGTCTCCTCGGCGACGGCAAGGAAGGGACTGTGCGGTCGCAGAAGATCGACGGCAGCACGCTGCCCGACTTCGAGCTCATTCGCCGCTACTTCGGCACGGTTGGCCTCGGCATGGAGTCGGTCGCCGACGGCTGGTATCTGGCCGGCATCGCCCTGCCCCGCAGTCAGCAGGAGCCCGAAGTGGCCCGCACGCCCGCCACGCCTGTGGGGCGGTGAGGAATCCCCACGTGACAGGCTGAAGCCTGTCCTACCGGGACTCCACGACCGCCCAGAAGGGGTGCTGGCGGTCGCCACGGAGGCGGAGGTCTTCGAGGATCACGTCTGCGCTTGGTTCGATCTCGTCGCGGGCGAGCTTTCGGCCGTCGAGCGTGGCGGAGATCGGCTGACCGAAATCGACGAGCTCGGGTGAGAGCCAGATCTTCACCCGATCGGCGCCGCACCGCACCACGACGCCGTTGCCCGGCGTCGTCTTCGCCTCGATCGAGAGCGGGCGAAAGCCCGTCGCGGGCGGCCATTGCGCGGGCAGGACGACCGTCTTCGGCGGGGCGCCCGCGAGCTCCACCCACCAGAAGAAGCGGTCCCATGGTCGCATGGCCACCACATCGATCGACGGCGGAAAGAACATCCGCTGCTTGCGGCTCATCCAGTCGAAGATCCGCAGCAGTTCGTCGGAAAAGTGCTCGTGACCGCGGCCGCGGTATTCGACGTAGGTGGCGTCGAACCCTTTCGTGAAGTAGCGGTCGAGGTCCATGCCATTGCGGCCCATGAGCGCGGAATCGAGTTCTCCGGCGACGACGTAGATCGGCAGCGTGCGGGCGTTGTGCCAGTAGTGGTTCACGTATTTGCCGGCGGCCGGCGAGATCGCCACGAGCCCCGCCCAAAGATCGGGGTGAGCCAGTGCGATGTCCCAGGCAGCGTCGCCGCCGAGCGAGTGGCCGGAGAGAAAGACGCGGTCGGTGTCGATCGAGAACCGCTGCTCGGCTCCCCGCAGGGAGTCGAGCACCGCCGCATGCTCGCGGGCCGAGTAGCCGTAGGCGGGCTGACCGGATGCGGCCCACGCCGGGGCGATGACGATCGCGCCGTGCCGCGCCGCCTGCCCGCGGCGGATGCCGTCGGGGCCGGGCTGCCCCGCCCACCATTCGATCTGGTTGAGCGGCGTGGACCAGGCGGAATGGAGTGAAACGATCGTGGGATAGCGACGCAGTGGATCGTATTCGGGGGGAAGTTGCACGAGGCAATGCACCGGCGGCTCACCGTCGCGGGCCGGCAGTTCGACCTCGTGGAGCCCGGCCGCGATCGCCGCCGGCGGATCGAGCGGCGGCCGCATCTGCCGGGCGATACTGGCGACGGTGGCCGGCGAAAAGGCCTCCTCGGCGCCGAGCTTCGCCCGCAGCCGCCGCCGCGCCTCGGGATCGCCTTCCCGTAGGTAGTCGCGGACGAGATCGCGGACCCGGGCGGCCGAGACCGCAAGCTTGAGGTTGTCGGTGGCGTCGGCGGCACCTTGCAGCCAGCCGGAAATCGCGATCGCCAGCGCCCGGTCGGCCGGCAGCGTGGGATCGGTGCCGAGGCGGTCGAACGCCGCGAGCCGGTCGAGCGAGGAAAACGAGAGTTCGCGGCCGATCTCCTCGACGATGGCCCCTGCGGGGGAATCGCTCGCCGCGTCGCCGGTGGCGGCGAGCCGGTCACGAATCGCCTGCACGAGCCGACGGGCCCGCTCCTGCCGCTCGCGGTAGGCATCGCGGGCCTCGCGCACCGCTTCGACCACTTCGCCGCCGGCGTCGGCGGCGGGAAAGTCGGTCAGCAACTGCATGGCGAGGCGATCTTGGCCGGCCCGGCTCCGCATCAGGATTTCGTCGAGCAGCTTGGCGGCGGCGAGTTGCGCGAGTCCCTTGCGTTCGGCGGAGAGGCTGGCGAGATCGGGGAAGGCCGCGAGCACGGCGTCGAGTTCCTGGCGGGCGTCGTCGTAGCGATCCGCCTGCAGCAACAGCCGCACGACCCGCAGCCGCTGATCGGCATTCGTGCGGTCGATGTGCTGATCGATCACCCGTCGCAGCACGTCCCGCGGGATCGACGACGTGGCGACCCGCATGTCGAGGAGCACCGGATGCTCCGTCGCGATCCCTTCCACGCTCGTCCAGCGCGGCGTGATCCGCGTGATGCCCTGCACGAGGTCCACCCGGCCTGACCCCGTGGCGAGGCCGATGACCCGCCGGCCGAATTCATCGAATGGCGTCGTCTCCACGATGCCGCCAACGGCCGTCACCCGCCGGCCGTTTTCCGGAACCCGCTGGGGAATGTCGATCCGCTCGAGGCCGGGGCCGGGCTCGGAGGCCTCCACCCTCACCACCCGCCGTTTGGAGACCATCGTGCGGGTGAGCTCGTCGTCGCACATCAAGATCGGCGTGCCGGCCGGGTTGCCACGGGCGGCTTCGATCGCCGGATCGAGGGCCACCCCCGGCAGCATCACGAAACGGCCCTCGAGCACGCGGCCGTCGGAGAGTTCGACCCGATCCGCCGCCGCCCATGGAGCCGCCAGGGCGGCGGCCAGAACGAGGGTCGGGATGAAGACGAGGCGGGGCACGGGCCGGGGGCGTCGCTGTGGCATCGTTCCAGTGTAGCGCGAGCGGGTGTTTCTTGACGATGGCCCTGCCACCGTCGCACAATCCCCCGGTACCGTCATCACCGGTTCTTTCGCCACCGCACCGTTGACCACCTGAGGAAAATCTGGCCCATGCGAGGAGTGTTCAGGCGAATCCTGCTGGTCGGCGTGGCCTCCTCGCTGCTCCTCCCCGTGGCGATGTCGATCGTCTTCGGGCTGGGTACCCTGCTCGATTCGCTCGGCGACGAAACCGGCGGCGCCGTGTGCGGCCGCGTGGCGCTCGGCCTGGCCGCGGTCTGGCTCACGGCCGTGATCGCTACCGCGGTGGCCAGCGGCGTTTCCGCGCTCGACCAGCCGCCTCCGCGTTCGTCGCGGCGGCTCGAGGATGAACTCGGGCGGGGGCCCGGCGATGCCGATTGAATTCCGCTGCACGGGGTGCCGCGCGAAACTGCACGTGCCAACCCGCTGGGGTGGAACGACGGTCCCCTGCCCCAAGTGCCAGACCCGCGTCGTGGTGCCGGGCATGCAGCGGGGCATGGTCGCTGCCAAGACGACTTTCGAGACCCGCGAGGTGGAGAAGTCGATCGCCGCGCTCGAGGCGGCACCCGGAGGCTCGTTTGCCGACCCGGGGTTTCAGCTCCCGGATGCCGGCGCCGCGGCCGGCGCCGAGGATGGGGCGATCGCCGTGCCCGTGGGCGTGACCTTGCCGCGCTGGGCCGTGTATGCTCTCGCGGTCCTCGTGCCGGTGGTCGGTATCGTGGCGTTCGTGCTCGGCGCGATGTTCGGCGGTCCTCTGGTTGGCCCGCTGGATCGCTAGGGCCGCCGCAGATCTGCGATTGGGGAATTCGACATGCGACGCGTTCCCGGGCTGCCAGCGACGATCCCGCTGCTCGTCGCCATCCTGCTGGTGACGGCCACGAGCGGATCGGCCGCCGACGTGTCGTTTGCGTCCGCGGTCGCGCCGGCGCTCGTCGAGACCTGCAGCGGCTGCCACGGCGACGATCGCCCCAGGTCGGGCTTCTCGGTGACGACATTCGCGCAGCTCATGCGCGGCGGCCGGAGCGGCCCCGCGATTCTCGCCGGCAAAGGGGCGGAGAGCCTGCTCGTGAAGAAGATCAAAGGCACGGACATCGAAGGGCAGCGGATGCCGATCGGGAGACCGCCGCTCTCGGCCGACCTGATCGCGAGCATCGAGCAATGGATCGACCAGGGGGCGAAACTCGACGCGCTCTCGGCACAAGACACGCTCGCGGCGGTCGCGTCGGCCGGCAGGGTACGGGCCATGCCGCATGACGAGCTGTTGAAGCATCGCTTCGAGGCGGCCGAAAAGCTCTGGCGGCGGGCGTTGCCCGATGAGCAGCCGATTGTCGAGCCGCGCGACGGCCTCGTCGTCATCGGCAACGCGAAGGCGACCGACATGGCATCGGCCGCCGTTGCCGGCGAGAAGGCCGCCGCGGCGGTGCGACGGTTGCTCGTGAACGGCGATGCGCCGCTCGTGAAGGGAGGCATGGCGGTCTTCGTGTTTACGAAGCCGGTCGACTATTCAGAGTTTTGGGAGGTAGTCCTCCACGACGAAAGGCCCAAGGGGCTCGTGGCCAACGCGGGCATGATCGGCGATGTCGCCTATGGAGCCTTTGTTTTCACGGCTGCGAACATCGAGGCGTTCGCAGCCGAGCAGATCGCCGCGGCGGCCCTCGTCGCGCGGGGCGTGCCGGCCTGGTTTGCCGGCGGTGCCGGGAGAATGGCGGCCATGAAGGTGGCCCCCAAGGCCCCGGTCGTGAAAGCCTGGCGTCGCGAGCCGTTCGAGCACCTCCAGCGGCTCGAATCGGCCGAAGATTACTTCGACGGCCGCGCCGGGCCGGTGGCGATCGCGGGGATCGGCGGCGGCTTCATCCCGTCCATCGCGAAGTCGGAATCGCGGCTGCGGGCGTTCATCGAAGCGATCGACGCCGGTGCCTCGTTCGACAAGGCGTTTGCCGATGTCTTCAAGGAGTCGCCGCAGTCGCTCTTCGCAGCGTGGGCCGCCAAGGAGTGGAAGAAACCCGCCGCCAAGAGCGCGGGGCGATAAGTTTTCCACCGCAATGCCGTGGCGACGGGGAATGCGGAGAGCTCGTTCAAAAAAAGACGGGGGTGCCTTGATTCCGGGGCATGTGATCCGAGCGACGACGGACGAACCGCCGCCTCCGGCTATACACGCGGCCAGAACCATCGGCCCCCAACGAGCCTCGTTAAGAGCTCACCGACATGGTTCGACGCAACACGAACATGGCAGAAAACTTATCGCCGCACGCTCCTTTCACTGCACCATTCTAGAGCACGGTCGCGTTTGGAGTAGCACCGGCTCGGGAGCGGCAGAAGTCACGTCGCGGTGGCCCTCGAAGACTCGGTCCAAATGCTCCGTGAGCTTCAGCCGACTCCCTCGCCTCGTCACTTGGATCTCATCACCCGTCGAACGCGTCGCGGCCGAGTGGCTCCATCGACTTGGTGTTGCGCTCGACGGCGAGCACCACCGTCTGCCGCTCCACGCCGTCGGCCGTGCTGGCGATGATCGGCAGTACCTGCCGCTTGTTGGGCAGATCGACCCGCACCCGAAACGAGCCGTCGGGCTGCACCTTCACCGGCTCCCCCTGGAGCGTGACGTAGGAACCTGGCTGGGTGACGCCGTAGACGATCATCTCGGCATCGACCTGCAACTGGAAGTCGCTCGTCCGCTCCTCGTTGGACTCCGATTCTGAGGACGAACGCCGCGAGGCCGGCGGGCCCATCGGCCGGCGCAGCCGCTCTTCGAAGAGCTCCTGCAATTCGGTGCTGTTGTTTTCCGGCGAGAAACCGCCGCTCATCGAGTAGATCTTCTCGCAGTTGGAGGCGATGTCGCCCCAATGGGCATCGAGGGTGTCGCACTGCGAACCGGCGGGGGTAGAGACGGCGTTACTGCGGGCGAGCGCGTGGAAGCGGCCCGACGGCGTGGCATACCCGATCTCGACGCGGCAGCGGAGCGGTTCGCGGATGTCGATGAACCAGTTTTTCACGCCCCCATGGACGGGGATCGTCCGCACCACCCGCTCCGAGGGCGAGCCCGTCAGTCCGTTCTCGAGCTCCAAGAGCCGCAGCACCGGCCGGGCCGCGTGCCAATCGGAGTCGAGCGCCGCCTGGGCCCGGGCGATGCTCCGCGGGGTCACCTCCCAAAAGGCATGGATCCAATGGGGGCCGCGAACCATCACCACCATCCGATCGCGGACGGTGCGGGAGCCGCGGCCGTTTTCGGGGGGCGTCGAGAGATTCTTGACACGGGCGAGCCGGTCACGGGCCTCCTGGAGCCTTTGCGCAACGACGGCGTCGCGCATTCCCTTCGTGGGCCCGATCTCCTCGCTTTGCCGCTCCACCAGCTTGCGGCCGGTTGAGGGGGTGGCATCGGTGACCGGCCGACGCGCTTTGGCCTTGCGGATCAAGGCCTTGATGAGCTGGTCCTTCCGCATCGAATGCCAGCCGGCGACGCCATGCTGCTTCGCCATCCGAGCAAGATCGCGGACGGGCTTTTCCTTCAGACTGGCCGTGGTCAAGGCAGGATCCCCGGTGGATGACGGAACTCGATCAACCGCTCGTTCAACGCTACCGAGAAACGCGATAAAACGCAAACAATCACCCGCCCGTTGGGGTGGGGGGCTGAAGCCCAGAAGGGCTTGTTTTTCAGCGTTTTGCGCCGCGTAGGCGTCGGCGGGGTTCCCTGCCGGCGGTCAGTCGCCACGGAGCTTCAGACCCCGCTCGGCGAGCTTTTCGCGAACCTCGTTGAGGCTCGTGACGCCGAAGTTCTTGCACTCCATCAGGTCCTCGCCCGTCCGCCGCACGAGCTCGCCGATCGTGGCGATGCCGAGCTTCGTCGTGCACTTGCGGGCTCGCACCGAGAGATTGAGTTCGGTGATCGGCAGCGAATAGATCTCCTGCTCGTCGGCCGATGGGGCTTCCGCTTCGCCGGCCGGCTCCTCGGCGACGACGGCTGTGGCGAGCTGCCCGAGCGACAGACCCTTCGAGGCCAGCATCTCCTTGATCTCGACGAGGCTGGTCTCGCCGAAATTCTTGCTCTCGAGCAGCTCTATTTCGCTGGTCCTCGCAAGGTCGCCGAGCGTCAGGATGCCCATCTTCTGCAGGCAGTTGCGGCTGCGGACCGAGAGCTCGAAATCGGTGACGGGCAGGCTCATGACCTGGTCGAGGCGATCCCGCGACTTGAGCTCCTGCTCGTCCATCTTCAGGTCGCTCGCGGCGGTCGAATCCTTGAGGAAGAGACGGGCCCGCGCGTGGTTCGGAAATGCCTCGAGAATCCGCTTGTAGCACCGCTGGGCGTTGGCGAGGTCTTCTTCGTCTTCATAGAGCAGGCCGAGGTTGAGCAGCGCCCCGACGGTCGCGGGATAACGCCTGAGCGACCGCTCATAGCAGCTCTTCGCCTCGTCATCGTTGCCGAGCCGGTCATTGATCACGCCGAGCGTGAACAGCGCCGTGGGATGGCCGGCATCGAGGGCGATCGCCTTTTCGAGGGCCGCGACGGTGTCGGCGAGCCCCCCGCCCTGCTCGGCGAGCAGCGAGCCCTTGAGGGCCCAGTAATCGGCGGAGCCATCACGCTTCTCGACCTTTTCGATCGCCTTTGCGGCGTCGTCGAGACGGCCCTCGGAACGCAGCGCCTCGGCGGCCGCGACATCGCACGCAGCCGCGTCGTAGCCGGCCTTCCGCGCTCCGGCGAAGGCCTCGCGGGCCTTCTCGTAGTGGGCCGCCTCGGTCGCGCCCAGCGACGCGTGGGCCAGCCCCTGATAGAAGAGGGCAAGGGCGCTGCCGTCGCTGGACTTGAGCGTGTCGAGCGCCGCCTGTGAGCGGCCGAGCAGATACTGGCAGACACCGAGCCGCACCGCTGCCGCCGGGCTACGCTCGCCGGCATTTTCCAGTTCCTGAACCGCCAGCCGCAGGTCGCGGTGGGCGGCCGCTTCGGCGCCGAGTGCCTCCAGCAGGTGGCGGATCTCGGCGGGGCCAAATGGCCCGGTGCCGGTGACGAGGTCGCGGATGTCGAGGGCGGCGGTAGCAGTCATCGAAAAGTGCCTCTGCGAAGGACGGATGAAGCGTGGTTCGTGAGTTCGGATCACAATCGTAAGTCGAGAGCCAGCGGCGGGAGTCGAACCCGCAACCCCCGCATTACGAATGCGGTGCTCTGCCAATTGAAGCTACGCTGGCGGCGGCCGGGCTATAGACCGGTGGGGGACCAATAGGAACAGCCGGAATCCCGCAAAAATAGCGCAGAAACACGGCCAGCGTCAAGAGTCTGGGGTCCCACAGGCGGCACAATAAAAAAAGTGGGGCCTCAGACTCGGCAGGAGCGCCCTGCCATGGACATGCGGGTCAGGGGCAAGCGACCGCACGGCCAGAAGGAAGTCGGAGGCCCCACCTTGAAGACGTGTGTGTCTTGAGTCAGTGGGTGTCGGAAACCCGGAGGTCCCCGACGACGTACCAAGAGGTGCATCCCGCGTGCCAAACCGCCGGCCCGCGTGCCGATTTTTTTACGAACGGCAGCGGCTGCTGCATTTTGGCTCGTTTGCGGATGCCGCGGCTGAGTTTTGCGGTTTTTGCCGCGCCGCAGCACGCGGCGCCGGCGCGTTCGATTTCGCCACACCGCGTTGCAAATTGCGGCGGTTTCGGCCGCGTGTGGGAGCCCGTGCCGTGATCGTCGGCCGAAGGCCGGTATGATTTGCTCGCGCCTGGAGAAGCCTTGCCCGGGCAGCCGTTGCTTCCCAGCGGAGAAATTGGTCGTGACCCCGGAGACTTCCTCGTGAATCCGCGCCTGCCGGCCGTCATCGGTCGCCATCACTGTGGCCCCGGTTGCCCGCTGCTCGTCATCGCCGGGCCCTGCGTCATCGAGAGCGAGTCGCTCTGCCTCCGGATCGCCGAGTCGCTCGCCGTGCTCGCGCAGCGGCTTTCCATCCAGGTCGTTTTCAAGGCCTCTTTCGACAAGGCCAACCGCACGAGCGGCGGCGCGTTTCGCGGGCTCGGTATCGACGAGGGGCTGGCCGTGCTCGACAAGGTGCGACAGCAGACCGGCCTCCCCGTGACGACCGACATTCACCTGCCCGAACAGGCCGCGGCGGCTGGTCAGGTCTGCGAATTGCTGCAGATCCCCGCGTTCCTCTGCCGGCAGACCGATCTCCTGCTCGCGGCCGCTGCCACGGGGCGGGCCGTGAACGTGAAGAAGGGGCAGTTTCTCGCGCCGGGCGACATGCGGCACGCCGTGGCCAAACTGCTCGCCGGCGGCTGCCGCGACATCATGCTCTGCGAACGGGGGACGTTCTTCGGCTACGGGCGGCTCGTCAACGACTTCGCGGGGCTGATCACGATGCGGTCGCTCGGCGTGCCCGTGATCTTCGACGCCACGCATTCGGTGCAGCAGCCGGCGAGCCTCGGCGGCGCCACCGGCGGCGACCGCACGCTCGTCGAGCCGCTGGCCCGCGCGGCCGCGGCCGTCGGGATCGACGGCGTGTTCTTCGAAACCCACCCCGACCCCGATTCGAGCCCGAGCGACGGCCCCAACATGGTGCCGCTCGACGCCCTGCACGGCGTGCTCGAGCGGGTGCTCCTCATCCACGAGGCTCGGCTTCGCGGCAATCCAGAGCAGAGGCCGCAGGCATGATCCGTCGAGGGCCGCTTCGCCACTGGCTGCAGGGACTCGCGCTGGCCATCGCGTGCTTCGGCATCTGCGGCTGCGGCGGTCGCACCACGGCGTCGAGCCACGGGCAGGCGGGGGCCGGAGCCAACGAGGCCGTCCGCGCCACCGCGGCGGTGCCGCAGGCCGTTCGCGATCGATTGCTCGACGGCGCGATGGCGGTGCTCGGGCGGCTCGAGGGATACGATGAAGCCTCGGCCTTCGCGCAGGTCTTCGACCGCATCAACCAATGGAGCCATGCGGTCGCCTTGGAAGGGGGTGATCGCACCGTCTCCTGGAAGCTCGATCCGCTGCTCGAGACGCTCCCGGCGAATCTCCGCGGCGACGCGGCCGAGACGCTCTCGAGCAGCACGTTCGACGCTGTCAACGACATTCCCGCGCTCCGCGACCAACGCTGGCTGGCCGACATCGCCGCCACCGCCCGCGGCGATGCGATCGATGATCTCGAAGTGGCACAGAAGCTCTTTGACTGGACAGTGCGGTCACTGGCGATCACGAGCGATCCGCCGATGGTGCCGACGGTAGCCAATCCGGGCAGCCGGTGGTTTCTCCCCGGCGAGATCCTGCTCGCCGGCCGGGCGAGCGGTCCGCAGCGGGCCTGGATGTTTCTTGAACTGCTCCGGCATGCCGGCCTCGATGGCGTGATGCTCGCCACCGGCGACGCCGCCGCCGGCACGCTGCGGCCCTGGATTCCGGCGTTGATTGCCGGCGGGGAGGCCTACCTCTTCGAGCCGACCTATGGGCTGCCGATCCCGGGGCCAGGGGGCATAGGTGTGGCCACGGCGCGGCAGGCGGCAAGCGAGCCCGCGATCCTCCGCGGCCTCGACCTCCCCGACCGGCGCTATCCGATTCAGGCGGCCGACATCGCCGAGCTTTCGGTGCTCGTGCCCGCCACCCGCGAGCAGCTCTCGCGGCGGATGCACCTGCTCGACGGTCGCCTCGCGGGAGTGCGCCGGATGGATCTCGCCATCGACGCGAGCGATCTCGGGGCGCGGGCGGTCGACGCCCTGCCCGGGGAGAAAACCGGCGACCGCACGAGAACGTCCGTGAGAATCTGGGAATTTCCCTGGGAGACGCAGCGACGGCGGCGGGAGAATCCGGCGGCGCTCGCCGTCGCCGGCCGGCGCGAACTCGTGGTGTTTTCGGTAGCGCTCGAGGCTGCGGGCATGGATGGCGCCGGGCGGAGCATCCGGCCGCTGTATGCGGCGCGGCTGCGGGAATTTCGCGGCGACCTCGACGGCCCCGAGGGCGCGAAGGCCGCCTACCTGCTCGCGCGGCCCTCGAGCAGCGTGATCGCCGAGGCGCTCGCGCGGGTGCCGCCGGAGCAGGCGGATACGGCGCGGCGGCTCTATGGCCAGATGAAGGAGGATGCCACCTACTGGCTCGGCGTCCTCACGCTGGTCGAAGGGGAATACGAGACGGCCGTTGATTACCTCGGCCGCATGACGCTCGACGCCGCCCCGGAGGGCCGCTGGGCCGAAGCCGCCCGCGTGAATCTGGCCACCGCAAAGCTCGGGCTCGGCGACACGGCGGCGGCGGTGTCGCTCCTGCGCGCCGACGCCTCGCCGCAGCGATTCGGCAGCCGGATCCTCGCGGATCGCATCGGGAAAACGGGCAATCCTGCACCCGCGTTGCCCGCGGGGCGATGAAGCGTTATCCTTTGGGATTCCCTGAAGGCTTTCCTGGTTTCCCGAGGGAAGGCGCGTATACAGTTTCGAAGGACGAGACCATGAAAGACGGCATCCACCCCAAATACATCGACACGGTCGTCCGCTGCGGCTGCGGCAACACCTTCACGACTCGCAGCACGGTGCCCGAGCTCAAGGTCGACATTTGCAATGTCTGCCATCCCTTCTTCACCGGCAAGCTGAAGTTCGTCGACACGGCCGGCCGCATCGAGAAGTTCAAGTCAAAGTTCGCCGGTGCCGGCTACGCCAGCCTCAAGAAGGGCAAGAAGGCCGCCGCCGACACGGCCGCTTCCTGACCGTCTGCGGGAAAAGCCTGCCGGGTCCTTTTCCCCACCCCCCATGCGCGACCAACTCGAAGCCAAACTTGCCCGGTTCGAGGAACTCGAACGCGCCATGGTCGATCCGGCGGTGCTGACCGAGCCTCAGAAACTCGCGGCCGTCGCCCGGGAGCATGGCACGCTCGCCAAGCTCGCCCGAAAATACAGGGGCTTCGTCGGCCTGGAGCGGCAGATCACCGAGCTCGAGGAGATGCGGCGCGGGGGCGACCAGGAATTGAAGGAGCTCGCCGAGGCGGAACTCCCCGAGATCGCGGCCCGCCGCGAGAAGGAATGGGACGAACTCGTCGATTCCTGCTCCGACGATCAAGACGCCGATCGCGCGCGGTGCATCATGGAACTGCGTGCCGGCACGGGCGGCGACGAGGCGGCGCTCTTCGTGCGCGATCTCTACGAGATGTATCGCCGCTATGCGACCGAGGTGGGCTGGGACATCGAGGTGATGGACGCGAGCCCCACCGAATTGGGCGGCTTCAAGGAGCTCGTCCTCGGCGTCTCGGGGGAGAACGTCTTCCGCAAGCTGCAATACGAGAGCGGCGGCCACCGCGTGCAGCGGGTGCCCGACACGGAAACCAAGGGCCGCATCCACACGTCGGCCGCCACGGTCGCGGTGCTGCCGGAGCCCGAGGATGTCGAGGTGTCGCTCTCGCCCGACGAATACCGTAAGGATCTCTTCTGCGCGAGCGGCCCTGGCGGCCAGCACGTCAACAAGACCGCCTCGGCCGTCCGCCTCACCCACCTTGCCACGGGCATCGTGGTGCAGTGCCAGGATGAAAAGAGCCAGCACAAGAATCTCGCCAAGGCCCTGCGCGTGCTGAAGACGCGGCTCTATGAATACCAACGGAACATCGAACATCAGAAGCGGTCCGCCGAGCGGAAGAGCCTCGTCGGCTCCGGCGACCGCAGCCAGCGGATCCGCACCTACAACTTCCCGCAGAACCGCCTCACCGACCATCGCATCAACGAGAGCTTCACGCTCGACCAGGTGATGGCCGGCCGGCTGGGGCTGGTGATCGAGGCGACCGAGCAGCACGCCCGGCAGTTGCGGAAGACCGAAATGGAAAAGGGCGTGTCCTGAGATGGCAGACGACGTCTGGACGGTGGGCCGGCTGCTCAACTGGACGACCGACTGGCTCGCCGCAAAGGGAAGCGAGGCGGCGCGGCTCGAGGCTGAGGTGCTCCTCGCCCATGTCCGCGGCTGCCCGCGGATCGCCCTCTACACCGCCTTCGACACGCCCGTCGACGAGACCGTCCGCGGTCATTTTCGCGAGCTCGTGAAGCGGCGCGGCGCAGGGGAGCCGGTGGCGTATCTCGTCGGCAGCCGCGAGTTTTTCTCGCTCCCGTTCCGCGTGACGCCGGCGGTGCTCGTGCCGCGGCCGGAAACCGAGGGCCTCGTGGTCCGCGTGATCGATCTCTGCAAGCCGCTCTCCGCGCCGCGGATCATCGACGTGGGCACCGGCTCCGCCGCGATCGCCGTCACGCTCGCGAAGCACCTGCCGCAGGCGGTGATCACCGCCACCGATGTCTCGGCCGAGGCGCTGGCGGTGGCGCGGGAGAATGCCGCGCGGCACGGCGTGGCCGACCGGATCGAGTTTCTCGAGTGCGATCTGCTCGGGCATCCGCGGGCCGCCGGGCCGTGGGACGTGATCGTGAGCAACCCGCCCTACATCCGCGACGACGAATTCGAGACGCTCTCCCGCGACGTGCGGCTGCACGAGCCGAAGGGAGCCCTCGTCTCGGGGCCGACTGGTGTCGAGGTGATCGAGCGGCTCGCCGCGGCGGCCGTGGATCGCCTCGCTCCGGGCGGCTGGCTCATCTGCGAGATCGGCCCGCCGGAGGCCTCGGAGGCGGCGCTCGCCCGCCAAGCCGGCCTCGCCCCCGCCCCGACGATCCGTGACCTCGCCGGCCTCCCGCGCATCGTCCAAGCGCAGCGCCGGTAGGACAGGCCTCGGTGCCTGTCGCCCGTAGACCGCTTGCTCCGCATTCGGAGCCAAGGGAGGCATGCTCGAAGCTGTCATCACGCCAAGCATCGGCATCCTGCCGATCTTTGCGTGGCGGGCATCCGCCCGCTGGTGCTGACCAGCCCTCCGGGCCTAGCGATCGAAAGAGTCCTCAACGACTCCCTTCTTCTGCGCGTGCCCACCGACCGTCTCCGCCGAAAGTTCTGAACTTTTTGCCCCTGAGGGCAGTGGCTCTCGTCATAGATGGGAGCAGGAGCTTTTCGCGTCCCCTCACGGCAGATCCCTCGATGCGCAATTTCGGCCATGCAGCGGTCGACTGGTGCTGCGACCGTGTCGATTCCCTCTGGCTGCGCGCCGGTCGAATGGCCGAGGTGGGGCAGACGGCGATCGAGATCGGCTGGGAGCGGCTGCGCGGTCTGCTGCGGCGCGAGCCCCTGCCCCGGCGGCCGCTCGTGGCCCTCGCCGCCGCCGTGATCGTCGGCTGCGGGCTCGGGCCGTGGTGGGTGACGGCCTCCGATGCGGCCAGTGAGGCGACTGGCGCAGCGGTGATCGTGCGGTCGGTCGTCGGCTGGTGGCTGGTGGCGGGCCTCGCACTTCTTGCCTGGCGCGGGCTCGTCGGCGGGCGGCCCGCTTTGGCGCCCATGGCGCTATTCGTGGCGGTGGCGTGCCTGGCGGCCGGCTGGGCTGCGGCGCGGCACCGGCTCTTCGCGGCCGACGACCTCGCCTGGCAGTTCGATTCTGGCGCGGCCGGCGGCCCCGTGCCCGTCTGCCTTGAGGGGATCGTGGTCGAGTCGCCGCGGCTGCTCACCCCGCCCGCCCCTGACCCGTTGCGGCCGCTTTCGCTCGGTCCGTCGAGTGAATGCGTGATCGCGGTGCGGCAGGTCCGCGCCGGCGATGCATGGCGGCAGGCCAGCGGGCGGGCCGCCGTGATCATCGATGGTCAGCCGCCGGGCATGACGGCAGGGAGCCTGGTGCGCGTGCTCGGCCGCGGGCTGCGGCCGCAGGCGGCCGCGAATCCGGGAGAGTTTGATTTCCGCGAGCGGGCGCGGCTGTTGCGCTGCCTGTCGATCGTGAGATGCCACGGCAGCGAATGCATCAGCGTGGTCGCGCCGCCGTCGCTCGTTTCCCCCGCGGCGATCATCGACCGGCTGCGGGCGGCCGGCGTCGCGGCCCTTCGCGGCCACATTTCGGCGGCTCGGGCGCCGCTTGCCGCCGCGTTGCTCCTCGGCAGTCGGGAGTCGCTGCCCGCGGAAGAGTCGCGGGAATTTCTCGTCACCGGCACGATCCATATTTTGTCTATCTCGGGCTTGCACGTGGGAATCCTCGCCTTCGCGCTCTTCGGAATCCTGCGGGCGGCGGCCGTGCCGCGCGGCTGGGCGATCGTGGCCGTGGCGGCGATCACGGGGTGTTACATGCTCCTGGTGCGGGCGGAGACGCCCGTCGTGCGGGCGACGCTGCTCGTCTGGCTCACGTGTGTCGGAGCCGCGATCGGCCGCAGGTCGCTCGCGATCAACGCGCTCGCGGCGGCCGCGATCGTGGTGCTCGCCTGGCACCCGCCCGAATTGTTTCGCGTGGGCACGCAGTTTTCGTTTCTCTCGACGGCCGTGCTAATCGGTGCGGCGGCCATGATCCGTCGGCGGCCGACCGACGACCCGATCGACCGGCTGATCGAAAAGAGCCGCTCTCCATTCGACCGCTGGTGCCGCCGCCAGGCGCGAGGAATGCTCGATGTGATCGTCACCGGCGCGGCCGTCTGGGTGTTGACGGCGCCGCTCGTGGCGATGCGGTTTCACGTGGTCAGTCCGGTGGGGCTGCTGCTCAATCCGCTCGTGGCGCCGTTCATTCCCCTCGCGATGGTGTGGGGATTCCTCTGCCTGGCGCTGGCGCCCGTGTCGGCGACGCTCGCAGGGTTCTGCGGCAGCCTCTGCGACGCGACGCTCTGGTGCGTGAGCGGGATCGTCGGCTGGGCAGCGGCCATGCCCGGCGGGCATGTCTGGGTGACGGGCCCGCCACGCTGGTGGGTGAGCGGATGGTATCTGCTCCTCCCGTTGGTGCTTCTGTGTCTGCCAGTCGAGCGGCTGATGCGGATCAAGACCTGGGTCGCCGCGGCCGGCTTCTGGGCCGCCGTTGGCCTGGTCGGCGCGTCGGCCCAGCCCCTGCTTGAACGGCAGCCGGCGCACCTGCGGGTCGTGGTCGCAGCGATGGGGCACGGTTGCGGGATCGTGGTGCGAAGCCCGACGGGCCGCGTGCTCGTCTACGATGCCGGCCGGCTCGGGGCGCCGGGGGCGGCCCGGCGCGGGATGGAGGCTGTCCTCTGGAGCGAGGGTGTGTCGCGGATCGACACGCTCGTCGTGTCACATGCCGACACCGATCACTTCAACGCCGTGCCCGACTTGCTCGAGCGATTCGCCGTCGGGGAGGTCGTCGTCTCGCCTGCCTTTCTGCGGAGCGATTCAGGGGCCGTTGGCGAGCTGCTGCGTCGCATTCATGCGCTGCGGATTCCCGTGCGATCGGTGGCGGCGGGAGACGAATGGCCCTGCGATCCGCTCTGCCGCATTCGCGTGCTCCATCCTGACGCGGACGAGGAGGATGGTCCGACGAAGCCCGTGGCGGCCGCCGACAACGAGGCGAGCCTGGTCCTCGCCGTCGAGGCGGCGGGCCGCCGGCTGCTGCTCACGGGCGATATCGAAGGGGAGGCAGCGAAGCGCTTCGTGTCGGCCAGGCCCGATTCGTGCGATGTGGTCGTGGCACCCCATCATGGCAGCATCACCAGCCTGCCTCCCGAGGTCGCGCGGGCGACGCGACCGGAATGGGTGCTCGTCAGCGGCATCGGGGGCAGCCGCTGGCATGACGTGCGGCGGGCCTACGAGCAGGCGGGGGCAAACCGCGCGGCTGCGGTCGTGAAGACCGGCGGCTCGGATGGCGGCGCGATCGCGCTGGAGTTCACTGCGGGCGGCGTGCGGGTGGAGCAGTTCACGGCCGGCCGATGGCGGCCCGTGAAGCTTCACGTCAGGCCGCGGCGGGAGCGCGTGTCTCCCGCCGCCAGCGCCATGCTGCCGCAGCCAGGAGCGCGACATTCAGGATGAGAAACGCGAAAAACTCGGTCTGGCCACCTTGGCCGAAGCCGTAGGAGTGGAGCCCCGCACCGAGCAGGAAATTGACGCCATACCACGACATGCCGATCACGGCGGCGCCCAAAACGGCCCCGGCCGCGAGACCGAAGTTGCCGATCCAGCCCGCATAGCGGCCATGCAGCACGACGAGGTAGGCCAAGAGCGAGACGAGCGCCCACACCTCCTTCGGATCCCAGCCCCAGAAACGGCCCCAGGAGACGTCGGCCCAGAGCCCGCCCAAGATCGTGCCGGCGGCGAGCAGGAGCACCGCGACCTGCATCGCCTTGTAGATGAAGCCGGCCAGTTCAACGCAGGCCGCCGGCGGCTGCTTGGCCCGCCCCGCCCCGGGCTCGCGGTAGGTGCCGAGCAGGTAGTAGCCGAGCGAGAGCAGCCCGAGCCCCCAGGCGAGCGCCCCGGCCGCGTAGCTCGAGACGATCGTCAGCACGTGGATCGTGAGCCAGAAATTGTCGCGAAGCACCGGTTGCAGCGGGCTGAACTGCTTGCCAGGAATCGGGAAGAACCAGGCGATGAACGTGCCCGCGAAGGCCACGGCCGTCACGACGAGTCCAAACGACTTGCGGCCGTAGACCTGCGGCAGCATCTCTTTGAGGTGGCCGCCGCCCCAGGAGAGCGGAATGGTCGCGATCGCGGCGAGTGCGGCGAGCGCGACCCGCGGCAGATACCAGACCGCCGGGGCGAGCATCGACAGGCCGACGATCCAGACCACGAGGTTGTTGAGATTCGGCAGCGACCGATCGACGTCGGTCTGCGGCAGGAGATTGATGATGGTGCGGCCGCCCGCGGCATAGGGGGCCATCGCGAGCACCCAGAGCACGACCGCGGAGAGCGCGATCCGCGGCAGGAGCAGGGCCCAATTCGCGAGGCTCCATCCTCCCGCCCCGAGCTGCGCGAGCTGGCGTGGCTCGAGCGGCGTGGCCTCGCCCGGAATCGCGGTGCCGAGCGGCGCCGGCAGCGCGGTGAGCCGCCAGGCATCCTTCGCGCCGCGGGCGCAGGCCGGGGCGAGCAGGAAGCAGAGCCCGAGCAACGAGAGGAAGAAGGGCACATAGATCACGGTCTCGTACATGTTTGTCACCGGCGCCCAGCCGGTGATCGCCACCCGCGCGGCGAAGGCCGAGGCTGTCCAGGCGAGCTCGAAGACGAGGAGCCCCACGCCGAGCCAAAACATCACCCCGCGGGCCCGACCGAAGGCGAGCGCGAAGGCAAACAAGGCGAGCAGGCTCGACACCCACGAGAGTCTGAAGGGATCGCTCTCGTTGTAGGCCACCTCGCGCCGCGTGCTGCCGACGGCCGGGTACGCGGTGTAGCGCATGAGATCCGCATCGGCCCGCTCGACCGGGAGGCTACGCCGCAGCGGCTCGACCGCTTCGCCGAGGCCGCGGAGCGCGGCGGCGAGACCATCGGCCGCCTGGCGGGCCGCTGCCTGGCGGCTGCCGTCGGCCGCAGGCGAGACCGCGGCCGTGGCGATCGCCGCAAACGCCTTGCGAACCGCCTTCACGCGGTCGGCCGGGTAGTCCGCCAGCAGTGAGTCGGGCGCGTCGAGGAGCGTCGAGAGGGAGAGCCACGGCGGCATGTCGTCGTCGGCGTTGCGCTCCGCCTCGAGCGCCTCGGCGTGGAGCGCGGGCACCACTGGCAGACCGCCGCCGTTGTCGTAGAGCGATTCACCGAGCACCGCGACATGATCCTCGAACCGGCGCACGGAGCGGACGACCGCCGGCGGCGACGACGCCACCGCCGCGCGGAGGACGGCGGCCGCCTCGCGCAGCCGCTCGATGCCGGGGAGCGCGTCGGCGGTGGCGAATCGGGTGGATTGGCCGAGCGATTCGGCGAGCGCAAGCAGCGCCGTCTCGACGCCGCGTCCCGCCTCTGCCGTGTTCTCTGCCGTGGGCAACTGTCCGCGAAGCTGCCGCCAGCGGCCGGCCAGTTGCTCGAAAAGCTGCACGAATCGCGAGCGGCCGATCGCGTCGCCGGCCGCGCGAAACGTGAGCTGCCGCCATGTTACGTAGGCCTGCCAGAGCTGATCGACTTTGGCGTCGGCCCCTTCCAGCATGAACGACGTGCCCTCGGCCCGTGCGGCGCGTCGTCGCTCGTCGATCTGGATGAGGCGTTGGCGGAGCGGTTCGCAGTCGGCAACGTCGGCGGGGGAGGCATGCTTGAGCCGACGGCTGCCCCCTGTCGTCTCGAAGACCGGCAGCTCGAGCAGCTTCCGCACCTCCTCGTGCTCGGCGATCAAGAACGGCACCTCTTCCCAGGCCTGCGGCCGCGCGAGCCAGTCGAGCAGCAGTTCGTCGGCATGCCACTTCACGAGAGCGCCGCCGGGGCCGGTCTCGAGCCGCGGCGACTGTGCATTGCAGATCGTCTCCGCATGGCGGCGGGCGAACGTGTCGAGGGGCATGATGCGGCCGTCTTCGAGGACGGGAATCCCGCGCCAGGCATCGAGCGCGGGCTCGAGGCCCGGCTCCAACGGCGCGGCGGCCACGTGCGGCGGCGGGAGGAATGCGGCCACGAGGGCCAGCGTGATGGCGACCAGCGAGCGAACGATATGGCCGTGCATCGCGATCATGATGCGACTCCGGGGAGAGGGGCAGTCTGCTTGCGGGGCCCGAAGAAATAGGCCCGCATGTAAAACATCGTGAAGATGCCGACGACGATCAATCCGCTGCCGGCGTATTTCACGCCGCGGCCCGGATCGTAATTGACGGTCAGCACTGAGGCTTCGAGCCGCTCCGGCTTGTTGGCGAGTTTTTTGGTAAAGCGATCGTAGAGGTCGTCGCCCGGGAGCCACGGCCCCATGAAGCTTTCCTGGAAGAGCCGGTAGGAACGGCCCGTCTCGGGGTCGGAAAAATCGACTGGCGCGTTCATCGTGATCGTCACCGGCCGCTTCACGAGCGGGCTGCCCTGCCGTGACAGGAATTCGACGATGCTCGAGAAATGAGAGGCCTGGCTCGTGCCGGGGTCGAGCCGACGCTCGAAGTTGTCGAGTTTCACGTCGAAGCCGATGTCGATCGCGTCGGGCACGAGGCTGATCGTGACGCTTCGCGACCGCCCCTCGACCGTCCGCTGCTCGGCCGGGCCAGGCGGCTCGGCCATCTCGCGGGCCGGCTGGATCGGCAGGCCTGCGAGCCAGAATTCCTCTGCGTGGCCATCGACGGTGAGCCGCACCCGGGCGGCCCGCCGCTTGGCAGATGGTGGCTTGTCTTTCGAGAACGGCACCGGCAGCGTGGCGACCTCGAGCGCATCGGCCGGCAGGAAGCGATCGACCCGCATCTCGAGCTTGCCCATCGGCATCGCAAACGCCGGCACCGGGCTGCCGTCGGTGGGCAGTTCGCCCGCTGCGGCGGTCGGCTGCTGCCACTTTCGATACAGGAGCCGATGTTTCCCGGCGGCCTGTGCGGGCGCCTGCACGATGTCGATCCGGCTTTTCGTCTTGCCCTGCATCCGCTCCGACGCGTCGGCGGCCGCCCGCTCGATCCAGAGCGTGCCGTAGACGAGCGACCGCGGGGCATGAATCGTCACTTCCGGCAGGTCCGCCAGCACGACCATTTCCTCGTCGCGGCCTTCCGGGCCGCGACGCACCTTCAGCCGCACCGCCGAGAGCCGCTCCTGAAAATCGGTCACCTCGACGAAAAGATCGCTGCCGTCGATCTGGAGTCGTTCCTTGCCGAGCACGTCGTCGATTCGAACGCGGTGCGGACGGCCATCTGCCACGAGCACGAGTTGCCCCTTCTCGCCGTAGCCGATCGCAGGATCGGGCAGGCCGGCGAGAAATGCCTCCGCTTCTGCGGGCGCGGCGACCTTCCAGAAGACGACCGTGCCGCCACCGACGCTCGCACGATGCCGCATCGCCGACGACCGCAGTGGATCGGGCTGCCAGGCGACCTCCGCCGGCATCCACATGCTCCGGCCCGCCGCGCCCTCTCCGCCGAAGGAGTCGCTGCCGATCTGCAGCTTCACACTCGGCGCGAGCGCCGCAGTCGAATCGGCGTAGAAGTCGAGCACCTCGAGGCGAATGCCATCGGCGTCGTAGAGGAGCCCGGTGTCGCGCGGGGCGAGCCCCCAAGGAAACCAACTGCGTTTCGTCCAGTACTCGTTCCAGTTGAAGGGGCCGGAGCGGAATGCGACGGGAATGCCGTCGTTGGTTTGTGGTTTGCCGCCCGTCGGCCCAAGTCGCAGGGAGAAATGGTGGGAGTCTTCGTAGGCCCGGCTCCCCTGCTCCCCTTCGAGCAGCGGGATCTGGGCGTCGATGCCGCCGCGCTGCGACATGAGGCAGCCGGCCAGCAGCACGAGCAGGCCGATGTGGGTGATCACGAATCCGGTCTGGTGCCGCTTCCAGGGGTAGCGGATCGCCGCGGCGCAGAAGATGCTGACGGCCAGGAGGGCGTTCAGGAGCGTGAACCACCAGGTGTTCCAGACCCCGAACTTCACCGCCTCGGTGCCGTAGCCGCTCTCGACGAACGTGCCCAGGCCGAGCACGATCGCCAACAGCGCGATCAGCACGACTGCGAAGCCCAGCGAGGCAAAAAACTCGTAGGCACCGAGCACCGTTCGGACGAGAGCGGGTTGGTCGGGGGTGACAAGCCGGCGGGCTGCCATCGGAGTCCTGCGGGATGGGCGGGGGCGGCAGCGGACCGCCGCCACTCCCAAAGTATAGCGCGAAACCGGCCAGGGCCGAGAGGCCGGGGCTGCGGGCTTTACCGCCAGCCGAAGGCCCCAGCCATCGCGTCGAGCAGCGGGGTGGCGATCGTCACTCCCCTCGTGGTGCCGATCGTCCGCACGAGGTCGAAGGCGATGAACCCACCGAAGAGGAGGAGCAGCGAGCAGCAGATCAGCCCGAGCGTCTGCAGGAGGCTGAATTTCATCTCCGGGCCGCCACCGAAGGGCAGATCGAGCGCTTCCGAGGCGACACTGCTCGACGCGACGCTCTCGTCGGAGAAGCTCGAGCCATCGGCCGCGACCATCGTCTGCCCGAAGAAGCTCGAGTCGCCGCTCTCCGATTCGGCTGCGATCACCACCGAGGCGCTTTCGTCATCACCGGCTGCCTGGCCGAGCTCGAAATCATCACCGCCGAGCACCGTGCCGCCGTCAAGCGGACCGGACCCGCCATCGTTCACGGTTCCCAGGTCGATGCCCGACATCTGGATGTCGCCATCCTCGAGTGACAGGCCGCTGTCGAGCGCGCCGGAGAGCGAAAGCCCGGCGCCGCCGTCGGATGCTCCGGAGAGGGCCGCGCCCGAGCCGAGAGCGAGCGAGCCGCCGGCGGGCATGCTGGCAACATCGGACAGATCGATCGCGAGCGTGCCGCTGGCGTCGGACAGCGCTGGGGCGACCAGGCTCTTCGGCGTCGAGACCGCCGAGCCGCTGGCGAGCGACGGCGAGGACGAGAGCAACTGCGACGAGCCGCCGACCACCGACTCGAGCGCGAGGTCTTCACTCTCCGGTCCCTCCCCGATCACGCTGTCGCCAAAGACCACGTCGGCCGCCGACGCGCCCCCGAGGGACGGCAGCGACAGTCCGGAGGCCGGGCCCACGGCGATGGCGCTACTGCCCAGAGCGGCGTCGCCGCGCACGAGCGTCTGCGAGGCTGCATTGGGCTCGGGGGCGTCGCTGGAAAAGATCGATTCGCCCGCTTCGATCGCGTCGCCCACGACGATGTCGTCGGTGTCGAGCCCGCTGAGGCTGCCGGCTGCGGAGAGAGCCGGAGCCACGTCGGGCATTTCGAGATCGAGCGACAGGTCGCCCGACATCGAACTCTCCTCGCCGAGGGAACGGCCGACCCGCTCGACGTCGTCCGCCTTGAACTTGATCGTCGCGCCATCGCGCATCGGAAACAGCTTCTTGCGATCGACGAGCCTGTTGACTTCGTCCACGCTCACGCCCAGTTGGCGGGCGGCTTCCTCGAGTGAAAGAAATTTACCAGCCATGGATGTCAGCCGTGTGGCGCGTGCGGGAATAGGGCGGCGAAAATACCGCCCCCCATCTAGTTTCGTCGGTCCACCGCACGAATTCTACGCGGGGGCCCTCCAAGACGCGCGGTCGGAACGACCCTGCCGGTCGCCTACGGCCGATTTTGCCCAATCGGACCGGCTTCCGCCCCGACTTCGAGCATCCGCTTGAGCGCGGACGGTTTGGGCTCGAGGGCGTTGAAGTCGCCGACCATCAGGTCCCAGGAGATGTCGCGGGTGCTCTTCAGGGCGAGCGTGCCGCTGCCACCATCGACGTGGTAGATCGCCGCGTTTTTGACCGTCGGATCGATGACGATGAGCAATTGCCGCTGGTCGTCGAGCGGTGTGGCCGAGATCCAAAGATGGCCCGGGGCACCCGCGTCGGCCATCGGTCCGCCAGGCCGCATCGGCCGCTGGGCCATCAGCGCGTTGCCGCCCGCCAGCATGGCAATGGCCACCGCAACCCAGCCGGAGGTGCGGAGCCACTTGCTTCCGGTCATCGAGAACGCTGCGAGATTTCGCATCGAAGACATCCTGAGGGTGATCTCCTGGCAGAACCCTAGGGCCCGGGCCGGTCCGGCATCAATCCCGAACACGATCGTGGCCTGAGGCAAATTGCCTGCCTTGCCTGGACGCCCCAGCCCCCTTCCGGGATCTGCCTTTCGACGCTGACGGCTGTTTCGATTCAATCGGTCGGGCAGAGACTGACGATGGAGTGGATGCGCGAAGGCTTTCACGAGGCCCGCACCGCGCCGTTCCTTTCCGTTTCGGAGGTACATACGCGTGTCGAAGGTCAACGATCTCTCCAACAGGCTGATTCGCTCCCCCCTGCTCTGGGGCTCGGCGATCTCGTTTCTCTTCTTCGCGCTGATCCACGGCGGAGTGATCACCGATGCCAACGTGATCCGTTACCTCGCCGGCCACTGGGTCGAGTATGTCGAGGTGGTCATGTTCGGCGTCGGCCTAGCGGCGCTGGCGATCAAGGGGGCGGACCTCGTCCGCCAGCGGGCGGTCGTCAGCGATGAGCTCCTCGAGGCCATTCCTGAAGGGGGGCAGGAGCCGGCCGAGGCTGAAAGGCTCACGGAGGCGCTCTCCACTGCCCAGGGACGGGAGGGCTATCTGCCGCGCCGCCTTCGGGAGGCGCTCGATCTCGTCGTCCGCACCGGGTCGGCCGATGACCTGCAAGATCATCTCAAGTATCTCTCCGACCTCGACGCGGCCCGCGCCGCCCAGAGCTACGGGCTCGTGCGGTTCGTGATCTGGGCCATTCCGATCATGGGCTTTCTTGGCACGGTGATCGGCATCACCGTGGCCATCGCCAGCCTCTCCCCCACGGAGCTTGAAAACATTTCCGGCGTGGTGGCCGGCCTCGGCACGGCATTCGACACCACCGCGACGGCCCTCGCCCTCTCGATGGTGCTCATGTTCATGCAGTTCGTCATCGACCGCTACGAGCAGGCACTTCTTGGTGAGGTCGATCAGGCCGCCTGGGCGGCGCTGGCCGGCCGATTCCAATCGGTGGAAGTGGCCGACGACGGCACGTCGCTCGCGATCGCCCGGCTCGGCGAGGCTGTGGGCCGCAGTTCGACGCGGCTGATAGAGGCCCAGGAGCAGTCGTGGCGGGCGCTCGAGCAGTCGGCCGCGGAGAACATCGAGAAGGCGTTCGCCGAGACGGCCGGCCGCCTGCAATCGACGCTCTCGCACTCGCTCGACTCGACGCTGGCGAAGTGGTCGGAATCGCTCGTGAAGGCCCAGGCCGAGCTCGCATCGACCCGCGAGGATCGCTGGACGGCCGCCGCGGAGTCGATGGCGGCGGCGATGCGGAGCTTCGAACAGCACCAGAAGACGCTTGCCGGCCAGGCGGAGCTGCTCGGCAAGGTGGTCGATGCCACGCACAACGTCGCCGCGCTCGAGCGGGCGCTCGACAATAATTTGGCCACGCTCGCCGGCAGCGGCCGCTTCGAGGAGACGATCGCGACGCTCGCCGCCGCGGTGCAATTGCTCGCAGCCCGGGCGCAAGACGCGTCGGTCGAGCCCCGCCGAGTCGATCTGCTCGTCTCCGCCCGTGGAAAGGCCGCATGAGTCGCGCCCGCCCGGTTGACGGGCCCACCATCTCGCTGTTTCCGTTTCTGGCGGTGCTCCTCTGCACGATGGGCGCGCTCTTGGTACTGCTCGTGCTCTTCAGCCGTTCGGCGCAGCACGGCGGTGCGGCCGAGGCAGACATCGCGGAGCTCGAGCTCGCGAAGGAAAACCTCGCCTGGCGGCTCGAGCAGCTCGAGGGCGTGCGCGACCGCACGGCCGACGACCTGGCCAAGGCCCGGCTGCAGCTGGCCGGCACGGAGGAACACACCCGCGACCTTGCCGACGAGCTCGAACGGCTCGAGAAGCTCCATGCCGAGCTGGCGGCCGGTGCCGGCTCGAAGCAGGCCGATGCCGACCTCGGGGCGCTCGAGGCGAAGCTGAAGAGCGCCCGCGAATCGCTCGACAAGGCGCGGGCCGAGATGGCGACGAAGCCGCCCGCCTATGCCGTCGTTCCCTACGTGGGATCCAACGGCACCCATCGGCGTCCGCTCTATATCGAGTGCTGCATCGACGGTGTCTTCCTGCAGCCCGAGGGAATCCGACTGAATCCGTCCGATTTCGAGGGGCCGCCCGGGCCGGGCAACCCGCTGGCCAGCGCCCTGCGGGCGGCGCGGGAGCACATCGCCAAGACGACGCCGACGAACGGCGATCCGGCCGCCCAGCCCTATCCGCTGCTGCTCGTGCGGCCGTCCGGCGTGATGGCCTACTATGTGGCCCGCGAGGCGATCCAGTCGTGGGGCAGCGACTTTGGCTACCAGCTCGTGGACGAGGACTGGACGCTCCAGTTTCCGCCGCGTGATCCGACGCTCGCCGAGGTGGAGAAGCGGGCGATCGAGGAATCGCGCCGACGACTCGAGTGGCTCGCGCAGGTGCGGCCGGCGCGACCGGCCCGGCCCGCGCCGCAATACCGCGCGGCGACAACGCGAGGTGGCGTGGTCGAAGAAGGAGGCCCGAGCGTGCTCGGCGACACGTCGCGGTTCAACTGGACGAGTCAGCAGGCCGCGGCCGGAAGTGGAAACGGTGCCGGGGGCCTTGGCGACGGCACGGGCGGCGCCGCAGGTGCCACCGGCGCCGGCAGTGCCGCAGGCGGCAGCCCTGCCGGGCGTGGAAGGCCGCTCGCGGCCAGTGGTGATCCAAGTGAATATGGCGGCGATGGCCAGGCCGCGGGCGATGTCATGCTCGGTGGCGGCGGCAATGGCGCCGGCCCCGGCGGCCACGCTCTGGCCGGTGGCGACCGTATGGCCGGTGGCGACCGCTACGCCGGCACGTCGCGGTTTGCGAGCACCGGCAGTGCTGCTTCGGGTGGCGTGGCCGGTGGCACCGCCACCGAGGGCGCTGACGCTGGCGGCACAGCACCTGGTGGAACGACAGCCGGGGGAACTGCCGCGGGCGCGGCATCGGGAAACAGTTCGACCGCTGGCGGCTCGGCCACCGCGTCGGCTGCAGGAGGTGGCGGCGGCCAAGGCATGTCAGGCGGGCCCGCGATGCCGGGGCTCATGCAGAGCGGCGGCGCCGCGGGGTCGTCTGGTGCAGCGGGCGCGTCAGGCGCGTCGGCGAGCGTCTCCATGGCGCAGGCCCGCGGAAAGAATTGGGCGAGCCTCGCCACGCAGGATCGGCCGATTCCGCTCACGCGGCCGATCCGGCTCGAGTGCGCGCTCGATGAATTCCGACTGCTCGACGAGTCGGGTCGCCGGGTGCAGGTGAAGATTCCCGTCGGCGGCGACACTGCCGAGGCGATCGATCCGCTCGTGCAGGCGATCCATAAGCGGGTCGCGGGCTGGGGGATCGCAGGAGAGCGGATGTATTGGAAGCCGCAACTCGTGCTCTCCGCCACTCCCGATGGCCAGTCGCGTCGAGAAGACCTCGAACGGCTCCTGGCCGACAGCGGCATCGACACGCGGTCGCAGAGGCCCGACGACGAGATTCGCGACCTGCCGCCGGTGCGTCGCACCAGTTACACGACATCCGCACGCTGACCACGAGAGCCCGCCCGATGCCGCGCCCAAAAACCGAAGACACCAGTTCCGCCGGCCAGGATTCATTCCTCGACGTCGTCACGAACATCGTGGGCATCCTCATCATCCTGGTGATGGTGATCGGCGGGCGGGTGCAGCAGATCGTGCTGAAGGCAGCGCCGGCGTCGGCGGCGAAGACGGAGACGCTCCTCCGCGAGATCGAGGATCTCGAAAAGACCGCGGCGATGGCGGAAAGCGAAATCGATGATCTCGCGAACCAGGCCCGCACGGTGGCGACGGCTGCGTCGTTTGCCGGTGAGTCGCGGGTGCAGCTCGCCACCGCCGTGGCGGCGGCGAAGGTCGAGGTGGAAAAGCAAAAGCAATCGGCCGACGCGGAGAAGGTCGCCGCGGCCGAGGCCGCCGCCCGCCGCAAGCAGATCCAGAAGGAGATCGATCGCTGCACGCTCGAGGCCGAGGGGATCGCCCACGCCGCGGCGACGACGCAGGAAGTCCTCGCCTACCCCACGCCCATCGCCCGCACGGTCACTGGCGATGAGCTCCACTTCCGCCTCGAAGCGGGCCGCATCGCCTACATCCCGCTGACGGAGCTCTTCGAACAGGCCAAGACGCAGACGCGGCGCCACTCCGGCTCGATCGCGTCGCTCTCCAACCGGATCGAGACGGTCGGACCGGTGCAGGATTTCTCGCTCGACTACGTGATCGAGGCCAAGGTCGATCAGGCTCGCGGCCAGGTGCTGATCCGTTCGCGGGAATGGGTGGTGCGGCCTGCCCGGCAGCAGATCGGCGAGACGGCCGCCGAGGCGCTCGCGCCGCGATCGCGGTTTCGCCAGGTGCTCGCCGACGTCACGCCGGAGACGACGGTCACGCTCTGGTGTTATCCCGATAGCTTCGAGGAGTTTCGCACAATTCGCGAGGAGCTCCACCGGCTCGGCGTCCCGACGGCCGGCCGCCCGATGCCAGAGGGCGCCCCGATCGGCGGCTCCACCGACGGCAGCAAGTCGGTCGTGCAGTAGCCGGGCCAACTTGGACGAAGGCGAGCGGGTCGGCGGAAGCGTGACGAGCATTTGGCCCGAGTCCTCGAGGGCCACCGCGAGGAACCTTCTGCCGCCCGCGAGCCGGTGCGACACCGTTTGATCCGCTTGCGGAGAAAGCGGTCTACTTTGAACGGTCTACGCTGTAATGTCCCGGATGCCGGCTTCGGCCGCGGCGGCGAGGTGGTCGATCTCGTCGAGTGAGATCGAGAGCGGCGGCATGAGGACGACGGTATCGCCGAGCTGCCGCAGAAGCGCGCCGTGCTTCCTGGCAGCGAGGCAGGCGAGCGTGCCGCGCTTCTCCTGCCACGGATAGGCCGTGCCCGCGGCCTTGTCGGCCACGAGGTCGAGGCCCGCGACGAGGCCGCACTGCCTCACCGCGCCGACATGATCCAGCTGCGCGAGCCGCGACGCATGCTCCTGCAGACGCGCGATCTTCGCGGGCAGCGAGTCGAGCACCCGCTCGTCACGAAAGACGTCGAGCGAGGCGATCCCGACGGCCGCGGCGAGCGGGTTGCCGCCGTAGGTGTGGCCGTGGAAGAAGGTTCTGCGGTCGGCGTGCGTGCCGAGAAAGGCGTTCCAGATTCGCGCGGTCGCGAGCGTCGCCGCCATCGGCAGATAGCCCGCCGTGAGGCCCTTGGCGAGGCAGAGCAGATCGGGCGACACGCCCTCCTGCTCGCAGGCAAACATCGTTCCGGTGCGACCGAAGCCCGTGGCCACCTCGTCGAGGATGAGGAGCACGTCGTGCCGGGCCGTCCGTTCGCGCACCCCGCGCAGAAATCCCGGTGGATGCACATAGATGCCCGCGGCCATCTGCACGAGCGGCTCCATGATGATCGCCGCGACGGTGCCCTGGTGCACTTCGAGGATCTTCTCGAGGGCAGCGAGCGATTCGTCGAGCGACGGCGCCGGCCGACCGGTGTGCGGGCACGGGCCGCCGGGGGATGGCAGCCGGATCGCCTCGAACGTCAGCGGCGCGAACATCGCCGTGAAGCGATCGACACCGCCGACGCCGATTGCGCCGAGCGTGTCGCCGTGATAGGCCTCGCCGATCGCGATGAATTTCGTGCGGGAAGGCCGCGGGGGATCGGCCTGCAGCCAGTATTGAAAAGCCATCTTGAGCGCGGCCTCGATCGCGCTCGAGCCGTCGGCGGAGAAGAAGACCTTCTCGAGGCCTGCAGGGGCGATCTCCACGAGCCGCCGGGCGAACTCGACGCTCGTGGGGTTCGAGAGGCCGAGGTTCGTGGTGTGGGCCACCTTCGCTGCCTGGGCGGCGAGCGCCGCGTCGAGTCGCGGGTGGCGATGGCCGTGCACGTTGCACCACATGCTGGCGGAGCCGTCGAGATAGCGGTGGCCCTCGGTATCCACGAGCCAGCAGCCCTCCCCCCGCTCGATCAGGAGCGGCTCATACTCCTGCATCTGCGTGAACGCATGCCACACGTGGTGGCGGTCGAAAGATGCGAGGTCGTGGTCGAGCATGCCCGGAGTCTACAGATCCCGTCGTCGCCGCCAACGGCTTTCGGGAATGCGAGGTGGTGCGGTCGGCAAGCAGCTCGCCGAGCCGCATTGACCCCCGTCAGGCATGTGGGTACGCTGTAATTACTTTTGCGATCAGCCTGCGGACGCGTGTCTCTCGGAGTCGTCGCCTTGAAATCAAAGATCATCTCCATCGGCAATTCGCAGGGGATTCGCATCCCCAAGCCGATGCTGGAGCGAACCGGGCTGTCGGGCGAGGTGGAACTGGTCGCCCGCGACGGTGTTTTGTTGGTTCGTGCCGTCAACGGCCCGCGTGCCTCCTGGGCGGAGGCCTTCCGCACCATGGCTGCCAAGGGGGACGATCACCTGGTCGATGCGCCGCCCGCGTCGTCATCGCGGTGGGACGGGGACGAATGGGCATGGTGATCAGTCGCTTCGAGGTGCATCTGGTGGCCCTCGATCCCACGATCGGCCGCGAGATCCGCAAGACGCGCCCCTGCCTCGTCGTGTCACCGGACGAAATGAACCACACCATCCGCACGTCCATCGTGGCGCCGATGACCACGAAGGGCCGCGGCTATCCGACGCGCGTGTCCTGCCGGTTCGGCGGTAAGACCGGCCAGATCGTGCTCGATCAGATTCGCACGATCGACCAGGCTCGGCTCGTCAAAAAGCTCGGCCGCATCGACGCCCCCACCGCCCAACGGGTGCTGGACATCTTGCAGGAAATGTTCGCCCGCTAGTCGCGATGCCGGTGCCCGAGCCGATGGAAAGCGACGCGCATCACGCTGGTGGCAGGTGGGGCTCCCGCAGGGGGTTGCAGCTTTCTCGATATGCCGCCAGACTCCTACCGCACGTGCAGGCGGCTCCGTGCCGGTCAGCGCCCTTCCCCCGACGCTGATCGCCCTCCCTCGTTTTCGGAGCCCATCCATGCCTCGCACCGTGCCCGACTCCGTGCTCCTGCCGTCGTCTGCCCCCCACGGCTTCCTCATCGACATGGATGGGGTGATCTACCGCGGGAGCGAACTCATCCCCGGCGCGGATCGCTTCGTCCGCGATCTCATCTCGCTTAACCTGCCGTTCTTCTTTCTCACGAATAACAGCCAGCGGACGCGGCGCGACGTCGTGACGAAGCTGCATCGGCTCGGCATCGACGTCGACGAATCGCACATCTTCACCTGCGCGATGGCCACGGCGAGGTTCCTGGCGGCGCAGAAGCCGAAGGGCACAGCCTACGTCATCGGCGAGGGAGGGCTGCTCCATGCCCTGCACCACAACGGCTATTCGATCGTCGATCACGATCCCGATTACGTGGTCGTCGGCGAGGGGCGGGCGGTGACCTACGAGATGGTCGAGACGGCCGTGCGGATGGTGATGGGCGGCGCGAAACTGATCGCCACGAACCTCGATCCGAATTGCCCGACCCAGGCGGGCATGCGGCCCGGCTGCGGGGCGATCGTCGCCATGCTGGAGACGGCCACCGGCCGCCGCGCTTTCAGCGTCGGCAAGCCGAGCCCGGTGATGATGCGGGCTGCCCGCAAGGAGCTCGGCCTCGATGCCGCGCAGACCACGATGATCGGCGACACCATGGAGACCGACATCCTCGGGGGCGTGCAGTTGGGCTATCGCACGATCCTCGTCCTCTCGGGAGGAACGTTACGGGAGGATCTCGGGTCGTTCGCCTATCGCCCCGACATCGTCGTCGACTCGATCGCCGATTTATCGGCCTCCCAACTGGCCGGGCTCGACGCGCTGCTCGCGGGCTGAGCCGCCGGCGGCCGGGTCGCGTTCCGCGACCGAGACGGGCGTGCCGACGCCCGCCGCGAGCCGTTCGTCGGCGCGGCCCTCCACGACGGCGATTTCCACGAAGCCCTGCGAGCCGACGAGGGCGACTGGCGTGCCCCGCGCCGCGTCGCCGTAGGTGTGCACGAGCGTGGTGACGGCATGCCGGCCGATCTGCAGGCCGACGGCGGCGACGACCCGCGGCCAAAGCGCCGCCGGCAGGTTCGTGACGAGGTTGCCGAAGGCGTCGACGCGGATCACTTCCCCCTCGAGGGCGTGCGGCGTCTCGAGCGGCTCGGGCCAGGCGAGCTGCTCGAGGTTTGTTGCCGACTGGCCGAGCGACTCTGGCAACGCGCCGTCGATCAGTCGCACCGCCGCCGGCGCGATCACGTCGCGGCCGTGAAATGTCGCCGCCGCGCCGCTCTGCACGGAGATCTCGTGTGCCTCGCCAAGGCCGGCGCGGCGGATTGCCCACGAGAGCACGCCGTTGTCGGGGGCGATGAACTCCTGCTCACCGATCCGCGCCCAGACCAGCCGGCGGGACGTGCCGACGCCCGGATCGACGACGACCAGATGCAGCGCGCCTGCGGGAAACGCGAAGCAGGCTTGGCCGACGAGCCAGGCCGCGGTGCGGATGTCGTGCGCGGGGATGTCGTGCGCGATGTCGACGAGCGCGAGCGGCTGCCGCGCGTGCAAGAGGCGGCCCTTCATCTCGGCGACGTATTCGGAGCCGGAGCCGAAGTCGGTGGTGAGCGTGATGATCCGCGGCATCGGGGAACAGTATAAGGTGACAGGCACGGAGGCCTGTCGTACTGAGGCGGAGCCCGTCAACCAAAAAAACGGAAGTCTGTCCGACCGGTTACGACATGGCGCGGATGAGGTCGAGGCACATCGCGCGGACTTTGCCCGGATTGACGTTCGGGTTTTTCTTCTTGGCCTGGCCGATCAAGCCGGCCGCAGCCTGCTCCTTGCCCCCCTTCACGTCGGCGACGATCTTCGGGTTTTCGGCGATGAGCGCCTGGCAGAGTGCGACGAGTTCGTCATCGCCCACCGCCGCGATCCCGAGCGACGCGACCACGTCGGCGACGGCGCGGCCGCTCGAGAGCACCTCGGCGAAGATCTCGCGGCCCCGGCTCGTGTCGAAGTCGCCCTTCTGCACGCGGCCGATCAGGTCGGCGAGCGCGTCGGGGCGGATCGGGAAGGCGTCGATCGTCTCGCCGCGCTCGTTGAGCGTGCGGAGGACGTCCTGCTGCAGCCAGTTGCTCGCCACCTTGCCGTCGGCCACCTTCGTGGCCACGTCTTCGAAATAGGCGACGAGGTCGCGGCCCTGGTTCACGAGCACGTCGGCATCGTAGGCGGAGATCTTCCACTTGTCGGCGAGTGTCTTGCGGAGTTCGGTCGGCGGCTCGCCCATGCCCGCGCGGACTTCCGCCAGCCGGGCGTCGGACACGGTCACCGGCACGAGGTCGGGCTCCGGGAAGTAGCGGTAGTCGCTCGACTCCTCCTTGTGCCGCTGGGCTCGCGTGATGCCGGCGGGATCGTCCCAGCCGCGGGTCTGCTTCGGAGTCGTGCCGAGTTCGGCCTTCGTGACCTGCCATTCCTCCCACTGCCGCGCGGCCTCGTAGGTGAGCGCCCGCTCGACGGAGCGGAAGGAATTCATGTTCTTGATCTCGACGATCGGCGTCTTCGCGATCCGGCCGTCGGGCTGCGGGATGTGGAGGTTGACGTTGGCGTCGACCCGCAGGCTCCCTTCCTGCATGTTGCAATCGCTCACGCCGAGATAGACGAGCAGGAGCTTCAGCTCGTTGAGCCAGGCACGGGCTTCCTGCGGGGTTCGCAGGTCGGGCTGCGAGACGATCTCGCAGAGCGGCGTGCCGGCGCGGTTCAGGTCGATCCGGGTGTCGGCCGTGCCCGCCGCCTCGTCGTGCATGCTCTTGCCCGCGTCCTCCTCCAGGTGCACCCGGATGATGCCGACTCGCCGCGAGAAGGCTCCCTTGGGGTCGACCACCTCCAGAAACCCGTCGCTCGAAAACGGCAGGTCGAACTGGCTGATCTGATAGCCCTTGGGGAGGTCGGGGTAGAAGTAGTTTTTCCGGTCCCACTTCGTGAACGGCGCGATCTTGCAGTTGAGCGCGAGCGCCGCCTTCATGGCGAGCGCGAAGGCCTCGCGATTCATCACCGGCAGCGAGCCGGGCAGGCCGAGGCAGGTGGGGCAGACCTGCGTGTTGGGCGGGCTGCCGAATGTCGTGGAGCAGCCGCAGAAGAGCTTTGTGCGGGTCTGCAGCTGGACGTGCACCTCGAGCCCGATGATCGTCGTGTAGGGCGCGAGTGATTCGGAAGCGGCGGAGCTCATGGTCAGACGATCTTCTTGGGGCGACGGGTGTGCCAGTCGGTGAGCCGCTGGAAGCGGTCGGTGGCCCGCAGGAGGAGCGGCTCGGCGAGGGCCGGGCCCTGCAACTGGAAGCCGACCGGCAGGCCCGACTTCGTGAAGCCGCAGGGAAACGAGATCCCGCCGACGCCGGCGAGGTTCGTGGCCACCGTGTAGAGATCGACGAGATACATCGCCAGCGGGTCGCCGGTCTTCTCGCCGAGCTTGAAGGCGGGCGTCGCCGACACCGGGCCGGCGATGAGGTCGACCTGCTTGAAGGCGTCGAGGTAGTCCTGCCGGATGAGCCGGCGGACCTTGAGCGCCTTGGCGTAGTAGGCGTCGTAGTAGCCGGCCGAGAGGGCATACGTGCCGAGCATGATTCGCCGCTTCACCTCCGGGCCAAAACCCTCGGCGCGGCTGCGGCAATACATCTCGACGAGCGGGGAATCGAATCCGCCGGCCTTGGAAGAAGATCTATGGCCATAATGGATGCCGTCGTAGCGGGCGAGATTGCTCGACGCCTCGCACGGAGCGATCAAATAATAGGTCGGCACGCCGTACTTGGCGTGTGGCAGTTCCACGTCCACCACCGTCGCGCCGGCGGCCTTGAAGACGGCAAACGCCTCGTCGACCCCCTTCGCCACTTCCGGGTCGAGCCCCTCGGCGTAGTGCTCCGCCACGCGGCCGATCCGAATCCCGGTGAGCGGCTGCTCGAGCAATTCCGTGTAACGCGGCACGTCTGCGGCGAGCGACGTCGAATCGCCGGGGTCGTGGCCGGCGATCGTCTCCATGACGAGCGCGCAATCGGCGGCCGACCGGGCCATCGGGCCGATCTGGTCGAGGCTCGACGCAAAGGCAATCAGCCCGCGTCGGCTCACGCGGCCGTAGGTCGGCTTGAGCCCCGTGATCCCGCAGAGGCCGGCGGGCTGGCGGATCGAGCCGCCCGTGTCGGAGCCGATCGCGACGGGGGCCATGTCGGCGGCCACGCAGGCGGCCGATCCACCGCTCGATCCGCCGGGGGCGCGGGTGAGGTCCCAAGGATTTTTGACGGGGCCGAAGGCGGAGTTTTCGTTCGAGCCGCCCATCGCGAACTCGTCCATGTTCGTCTTGCCGACGATCACGGCATCGGCCTCGCGGAGCCGGCGGACCGTGTCGGCATCGTAGGGCGGTCGGAAGTGCTCGAGCATCTTCGAGGCACAGGTCGTGGGCAGGTCGGCCGTGCAGAGGACGTCCTTCACCGCGACGGGCAGGCCGGCGAGCGCGCCGATCGATTTGCCGGCCTTGCGGCGGGCGTCAATCTCAGCCGCCTTCGCGAGCGCACCATCGCGATCCACTTTCAAGAATGCGTTGACCGCGCCATCGAGCGCTTCGATCCGCGCGAGGAAGGCTTCGGTGCATTGAACGGCCGAGAGGTCGCCCTGCCGGACGGCGGTCACCAGGTCGGTCGCGGAGAGTTCGGCGGGTTGCATGGGCGTGAGCGGGAGGGCGGCGTGCGGAAGCGGTCAGGCCGCGCCCGACTCGCCGAGAACGGCGGGAACGAGGAAGCACTCGCCATCGTGCCGCGGCGCCGATTGGAGGGCCTCGGCCGTGGAGAGCGAGGGCTGCGGCACGTCGTCACGAAACACGTTTTGCGTGTCGAGCGGATGCGCGAGCGGCTCGACGGCCGACGTGTCGAGCTCCTCGAGCAGCGACACGAAGCCGACGATCTTCGAGAGCTCCCCTGTCATCCGATCGAGATCGGCGTCGGAGAGCGCGAGCCGCGCCAGCATCCCGACCTTTGCGACGTCCTGGCGGGAGAGTGGCATGGCGGCGGACAATTACGGGCGGGCGCGGGGACCGGACGGCACAGCCTCTTCGGCCGCGGCCTTGGCCTTCTCGACGGTGGGCAGCCGGAAGGGCTGCTGGCGAACGAGCTTCGTGACGGCGCCGCTCTTGATGCACTGCGTGCAGACGAGGGCGGTGGTGCTGGTGCCCCGGCCGACGGTGATCCGCAGCCGCTGGAGATTTGGCTTGAACTTGCGGCGGGAAATGCCGGTCACCTTGGTGCCAACGCCGCCGAGATACTTCGCCTTGCCGCGGATGGTGACGGTGTTTCCCATCGAGAAACCCTTGCCGCAGACCTGACAGGAACGTGCCACGAAAACACTCAATCAATGGAGGTCGGAAGAACTGAAATACAAGGCTGTAAGGATACAGAACGGCCGGTTTCCGGCAAGGCCGGCCGGAATCGCGGCCCCGAATCGCCCGTCCCGATGGAGCGCTGCCCCGTCTTCGCGTCACGGGCATGCTATCTTCTGCCGGCTTTTTTCATCCCCGAGGAACGCTTCGATGCGCGTGGCGAACACACTTGCGGCGGTTCTGGTTTCGGCCCTGGCGTCGGCTCTGATTCCCAGCCTGGCGATCGCCGCGGAGGCGGGCAAACCGCTCAAGGTGCTCTGCATCGCCGGTGGTGGCTGGCACGACTACGCGGCGCAGTCGCAGATCCTCAAACAGGGAATCGAGGCCCGCGTGCGGTCGCAGGTCGACGTGGCCTACAGCCCCGAGCCATCCGGCAAGGCCACGTTCGACATCTACGGCAATCCCGACTGGGCAGAAGGCTACGACGTCGTCATCCACGACGAGTGCTCGTGCGACGTGATCGACCCCGCCTATATCGAGCGGATCCTCGCGGCCCACCGTCGCGGCACACCGGCCGTGAACCTCCACTGTGCGATGCACTCCTATCGCCGCGGCGACGTCCGGCAGCTGGTGAAGGCCGGCGCCGACAACGCGGCATGGTATGAGATGATCGGGCTGCAATCGACGGGCCATGGTCCGCAGCTACCGATCGAGGTGACCTTCACCGATCGAGCGCATCCGATCACGAAGCCGCTCGCCGACTGGAAGACGATCAACGAGGAGCTCTACAACACCGTCCAGGTTCTGCCCACCGCGAAGGTGCTCGCCTCTGGCCGGCAAGTCGTGCCGCCGAAGCCAAAGCCGGGCGCGCCAGCCGATCCGGCAGCCCAGCCGACCGAGGCGACGTCAGCCGTCGTCTGGGTCAATGAGTATGGCCCCAATAAGACGCGGATCTTCAGCACGTCGCTCGGCCACAACAACGGCACCGTCGCCGACGGTCGGTATCTCGACCTCGTGGCCCGCGGCCTGCTCTGGGCGGCCGGCCGGCTCGACGACGACGGCACGCCCGCCGCGGGGCTCGAAGTATCCCCCACGTCGAGGTAGCCGCCGGCGAGGGGATCTTTCGACCTGCCAGTTGAGGTCGCGAACGTTACGCCCGCCAGATTCGCAGCCGGGAATGACGGGCGGCGTGGGCGAAATCCTGATCGGTGGTCAGAAGGGTCAACTGGTGTCGGATGCACAGTTGGGCGAGCAAGGCGTCGATCGTTCCAATCTGCACGCCGCCACGGCGGCACGCCGTGCGAAGTGCCGCCGCCTCGACATGATCCTGTCGGTCGGGCTGCAACAGCGGCAGCGCGGAAAAGCAATCGATGATCTGGGCTCGGGCCTTGGGGCCGGAAAACCCCTGCAACAGTTCTTGGAGTACGAGGCCCGTCGTCACGACGGCCTGCGTACCGAGCAACGCCTGCTCAAGCTGCTGCACCTCCGGCATCATGACGGCGACGTCGCGCCGCAACGCCAACGACCACACGCTGGTGTCGACCAAAAGCATCATCGGCGACGCGAGCGTTCGGCCTTGTAGTCGAAGGCCGGATCCCACTCGAACTTGCCCAGCAACTTCGCCACGCGTCGCTGCTCCCGCCTGGCTATGAACTCCTGCAGGGCCTTGGTCACGGCGGCCTTCTTCGTGCGTTCACCGCTGACGCGGACCGCCAACTCCAAGAGCGCGGGATCGATGGCGAGGTTGGTGGCCATGTGTAACTCCTTGTGTGGGATTCTACACATCCTCGGTTCCGCAGGCAATCGTGAAAGCCGGGATGTGTGTTGCCGCGGCTTGGCTGTCCCGCCGGTCACCCGGGGTGCAGGTGCCGCAGCGCCTCGTCGTGCACGAGGCCATTGGTGGCCAGGCCTTCGCCCGAATCGATGCTTGTCCGTCCTTGCCAGTCGCTGAAGCAGCCGCCCGCCTCCACGATCACGGTCTCCACCGCAGCCGCATCCCAGGGGCTCATGATCGGGTCGGCCATCACTTCGGCCCGCCCGGTGGCCACGAGCAGATAGCCGTAGCCGTCGCCCCAGGTCCGCGCGATCCGGCACGCTTTTTCGAGCCGCTGCCTCGCCGCATCGCCAGCCGTGCCGTCGGCCCGCTTTCCGAATGACGTGAAGTCGCTCGTGCAGAGCAGGCTCTCGGAGAGCGCGGGCCGCGATGATACGCGGGCCTGCGTGGCCGCCGCGTCGCCGCAGGCATGCCAGGCCCCCGCCCCGGCGGCCGCAAACACCCGTTCGCCGAGCGCGGGGATGGCGATCACGCCGATGATGCCCCGGCCCTCGTGGCGGCAGCCGACGAGCGTCGCATACAGCGGCACGCCGCGGATGAACGACTTCGTGCCGTCGATCGGATCGACGATCCATTCATAGCCGGAGGAGCCGGCCGCCGTGCCCGACTCCTCGCCGAGAAAGGCGTCGTCGGGAAACGCGGCCAGCAGGTGCTCCCGCAGAATCTTCTCGGCGGCGTGATCGGCCTGCGTGACCGGCGAGAGATCGAGCTTCTCGGTGACCGCGAGCGAAGGATTGTTGAACCAGCGGAGCGTTTCGCGGCCGGCCTTCTCGGTGGCGGCGAGCGAGGCCTCGAGTCGCGCGAGGATGGCGGGGGCGGAGCCTGCAAGTGAGGCGGTGATGGCGGCGGGAAGCGTCATGGGGTGGGCGCTGGCGGCGTGCGGAGCGAGAGGAGCAGGAGCAGTCCCGCGCCGATCACGAGCCACGTATCGGCGAGGTTGAAGATCGGCCAGTCGATGATGCCTTCGAGCGTGAGGTGAATCCAGTCGCGGACGGCGAGCACCGGCGTGCCCGCCCGGGCGATGGGCGCATGCCAGGTGAGCCCGGGCAGTCCGAGCCTGTCATACAGGTTGCCGACGATGCCCCCGGTGATCAGCGCGAGCGCCACGAGCAGCCAGCGATCCTCGCGGGTCGGTCGCCGGGAGACGGCATAAAGAATGCCGCCGATCGCAACGCAGGAGATGCCCGCGAAGAGCAGGCCCATCCCCTGCCCCATGCCGAAGAGCGCGCCTTCGTTGAGATTCGTCTCGAGCACGAGCACACGTGGCACGAGCACGATGCCGGGCTGCTCCCCCGGCATGCCGAGCCGGCGGAAGATCGCCCACTTCGTGACGAGGTCGATCGCCGCGGCGACGCTGGCGATCGCGGCGAAGAGCAGCCAGCCGCGGGAGCCGGCCGTGGTGCCGGAAGGAGTGTCTGGCATGGTGGTGCGAAGTCCGTTTCGCTCGCCGGTCCGTCGGCCGTGGGGAACCTGTGTCAGCGTGGCTGCCGCGGCCGGCCGCCCGACGGATTTTCCTGTTTCTCGGCGCAGCGGATGCAGAGCGACGCGAACGGAATCGCCTCGAGCCGCTTCTTGGCGATGACGCCGCCGCAGTCCTCGCAGGCGCCGTACGTGCGCGAGCGAATCCGGTCGAGCGCGTGCTCCACCTGCTCGAGCGTTCCCTCTTCGCTCGCCATCAGGCTCAGCGTGAACTCCTGCTCGTAGGCGTCGGAGCCGAGGTCGGCCATGTGGATCGGCATGCTCGAAAGATCGCCGCTCGCCTCGGCGCGGGTCTTCCGCAGGGCCGCGTCGGCCATCGTCGAGACGTCTCCCCGCAGTCGCGCCCGCATGGTTTCCAGCGCTTCCTTGAAGGGCTTCATTTCGGCCGCTTTCATCGTTGCACCCGCCATTGCTCGAAAGGGGCGGCTGGAGGCACCCATTGGGGTGGTTTCGACCGCGCCAGGGATAGCCCCTCAGATTACCCTGCCTGAGGCGGCTGTCAAACTGGCAGCCCGGGCCGCCCGAGCCGGTATTTCCGGTTGCGCAGTCTGGGCAAAAGCTTCTTGCTGCCGGTCAGATGATGACCTACCTTTGCCGGAGTCGGTGGTGAATCACTTCGCAGTCGCCCGGCCCGAATTGCCGACTGTTGTTGTGTCGCCGTCGAGAGAGTCGAAGGAGCCCCCCGTGGCTGTCGCCGCCCGCACCGATCTTGCCTTTCAGCAGTGCATCTCGCCCGCCTGCGGTGCGACGTTTTCCGTCGACGAGGTGCTGACGAGCTGCCCATCGTGCGGAAATCTGCTCGACGTCGAATACGACTGGGACCGGCTCCGGCCCCCCACGTCGTTCGAGGTGTTCGAGCGGAAGTGGATGCGGCGGAGCGACCCGCTCGCCTTCAGCGGCGTGTGGCGGTTTCACGAACTGCTCCCCTACGCGCCGCGGGAGAGCGTCGTCACGATCGGCGAGGGGCAGACGATGTGCCCGCCCTCCGATGGCGTCGCCCGCTACGTGGGCGTCGACAACGGCCGGCTGTTCCTGCAATACGAGGGCCTCAATCCCTCGGGCTCGTTCAAAGACAACGGCATGTCGGCCGCGTTCACCCACGCCCGCATGATCGGGGCCCGCCGCGCCGCGTGCGCCTCGACCGGCAACACGAGCGCGTCGCTGGCCGTCTACTGCGCCGTCACGCGGCTGATGCGGGGCATCATCTTTATCGGCTCCGGCAAGATCTCCTACGGCAAGCTCTCGCAGGCCCTCGACTACGGCGCCCTCACGATCCAGATCGCGGGCGACTTCGACGACGCGATGGCCCGCGTGAAGGAAGTCTCCGGCAAGCTCGGCATCTATCTCGTCAACAGCGTCAATCCCTTCCGGCTCGAAGGCCAGAAGACGATCATGTTTCGCGTGCTCGAGTCGCTCGGCTGGGAGGTGCCCGACTGGATCGTGGTGCCTGGCGGCAATCTCGGCAACTCGAGCGCCTTCGGCAAGGCGTTCGCCGAGCTGCGGAAGCTCGGCCTCATCGACCGCGTGCCGCGGCTGGCCGTGATCAACGCCGCCGGCGCCAACACGCTCCACGAGCTCTACACCCGCCGCGGCCTGCGGTGGAACGGCGGCCGGGCCGACCTCTCGGCGGCCTGCCATTACTACGACGAGCTCGACCGCGACAAGAAACGGGCCGACACGATCGCCAGCGCCATCGAGATCAACCGCCCGGTGAACCTCAACAAGTGCCTGCGGGCCCTCGAGGTGTGCGACGGCGTCGTCCGCGAGGTGAGCGAGCAGGAGATCCTCGACGCGAAGGCGCAGGTCGGCGCCGGCGGACTCGGCTGCGAGCCGGCGAGCGCCGCGAGCGTGGCGGGCGCGAAGCAGCTCGTGGCGGAGGGTGTGATCGGCCGCGACGAGCGGGTCGTCTGCATCCTCACCGGCCATCAGCTCAAGGACCCGACGGCCACGGTGGCCTATCACACCACCGATCAAAAACTCTTCAACGAGGTGCTCGGCAGCCGCGGCGTGAGCCGGGCGAGCTTCGCCAATCGCTCCGTGAGCGTGGGCAATCGCCTCGACGAGATCGTGCAGGCAATCGACCTCTATGGCTGAGCCGCTGCGTCTGGTCGTGCATGGAGCCGCAGGCCGGATGGGGCAGCGGGTGGTCGCGTGCGCCGCGAGCGACACGCCGCCGTGGAAGCTTGTCGCCGCGATCGAGCGGGCCGGTCATCCGCGGAGCGGCGCCGATGCGGGCGTGCTGGCCGGCATTCCCGCCGCCGGCGTGACGGTGAGCGATGCCTGGACCTGCCCGGCCGACGTGGTGATCGATTTCTCGCTGCCGGAGGCGGTCGCGGGAATCGTGGCGACGTGCGTGCAGAAGCGGGTGCCGCTGGTCGTCGCCACGACCGGTCTCGACGAGGCGGCCCGCCGCGCGATCGCCGACGCCGCCAAGACGATCGCCGTGCTCCAGTCGCCAAGCATGAGCTTGGCCGTGAATATCGCGATGGACCTTGTGGGTCGGGCGGGCAGCCTGCTCAGCCGCGTGGGCGGTCGCACCGACGTCGAGATCATCGAGTGCCACCATCGCCACAAGGAGGATTCGCCGAGCGGCACCGCGCTCAAGTTTGGCGAGATCGTGCAGGCCGAGATGGGGCAGACGAAAGCGGCGCACGGCCGCGAGGGCCGGCCTGGCGCCCGGCCCGCCGACGAGATCGGCTACCACGCTGTCCGCGCCGGCGACAATCCTGGCGAGCACACGATCCTCTTCGGCATGGAGGGAGAGAGTTTTTCCGTGAACGTCCGGGCGACGAACCGCGATTGCTACGCGCGTGGCGCCCTCGCCGCCGCGCGGTTTCTCGTCGGAAAGCCGGCCGGCCTCTACTCGATGCGCGACGTCCTCGGCATTCAGTAGGACGGGCCTCCGTGCCTGTCCATCGTCGACCCTTTCCGCCCGTGTGGCTCGCCTGGGTTCCGCATGCGGGAGCCTCTGGTTAGAATCGTTGCCGATCCGGAGGGTAAGCGAATGGCTAGCGGCGACACTGGAAATGTCGTGCCGGGAAACCGGTTGCGGGTTCGACTCCCGTGCCCTCCGCTGCCGATGACGTGCGTGTGGCATCAGGGATTTCCGTGGTCCGATGGCGGTCCTGCTCGACATCAAAAACGCCTCGAAGCGCTACGGCGACCAGGTGCTGCTCGATCGCGCGTCGGCCACGATCACCGATGACGGGAAGATCGGCTTCGTCGGCCGCAATGGGGCCGGCAAGAGCACGCTGCTCCGCGTGATCCTCGGCGAGGAGGAGCTCGATTCCGGCGAGGTGATCCGCCATCCCCGGCTGCGGCTCGGCTATCTGCGGCAGCACGATCCCTTCCTGCCCGGCGAGACCGCGCTCGCATTCCTGATGCGCGACAGCGGCCAGCCCGACTGGAAGTGCGGCGAGGTGGCCGGCCAGTTCGAGCTCAAGACGCCCCACCTCGAGGGGCCCGTCCAAAAACTCTCCGGCGGCTGGCAGACCCGCGTGAAGCTGGCCGCGCTCCTGTTGCACGAGCCGAACCTCCTCCTGCTCGATGAGCCGACGAACTTTCTCGACCTGCGGACGCAGATCCTGCTCGAGCACTTTCTGCGCGGCTATCAAGAAGCCTGCCTGATCGTGTCGCACGACCGGGCGTTTCTCGCCGCCACCTGCGACCAGACGCTCGACCTTTCCCATGGCAAGCTGACGGTCTTCCCCGGAAAGATCGACGCCTTCCTGATTCACCAACGGGAGAAAAACGAGCATATCGAGCGGACGAATGCCGCCGTGCTCGCCAAGCGCCGGCAGCTTGAAGACTTCATCGCCCGCAACAAGGCCCGGGCCTCGACCGCCTCGCGTGCGAAGTCGAAGAGCAAGCAGCTCGAGAAACTGGAAGTGGAGGAGATCGCCGTCGACGCCCCCACCGCGGCGATCCGCTGCCCGGTCGTGTCGCCGCGCAAGGGCCCCGCCGTGCGGTGCCGCGACCTCGCCATCGGGTATCCGGAGCACACGGTCGCGTCCGGGATCGACGTCGAGATCGTCCACGGCTCGCGGGCCGCGATCGTCGGCGACAATGGCCAGGGGAAAACGACGTTTCTCCGCACGCTCGTCGATTCGCTCGCGCCCGTCTCCGGCGACGTGAAGTGGGGCTACGGCTGCGAGATCGGTATCTACGCGCAGCACGTCTACACGAGCCTCGACGAGCGGCAGACGGTGCTCGAATACCTCGAGCGGGCGGCGATGATCGGCACGAAGCAGCAGCAGATTCTCGACCTGGCCGGCGCGATGCTCTTTCGCGGCAAGGCAGTCGAGAAGCGGGTGAGCGTGCTTTCCGGCGGCGAACGGGCCAGGCTCTGCATGGCCGGGCTGCTCCTGGGGCCGTTCAACGTCCTGGTGCTCGACGAGCCCGGCAATCATCTCGACGTGGAAACGGTCGATGCGCTCGCGCAGGCGCTCGTCGACTACGAGGGCACCGTGATCTTCACGAGCCACGATCGCTCGTTCATGAAGACCGTGGCCACGAACGTGGTCGAGGTGAAGGACGGCCGCGTGACGAATTACCTGGGCGACTACGCCGCCTATCTCGCCGCCGTCACCCGCGAGATTGACGACGCGGAGGCCGGGGAGGGTCGCGGGCGTGGGAATGCTGCCGCCCGCAAGCCCCCTGCCCCGCAGGCTGCAGGGGCAAAAGCGGGCCGGGCCCGCGAACGCGGCGAGCGCGAGATTCGCAAGGAGATCGCGAACCTCGAGCGCACGATCGCGAGGCTCGATGCGGAGAAGCGCGGGCTCGACGCTCTGCTCCTGGCCGCCACCGATCCCGCCGAGGCCCTGCGGCTCCACACGGAGATGACGGCCGTCGCGGCGAAGCTTTCCGCCGCCGAAGAGCGGTGGCTCGCGCTGCAGGACGAACTGTAGACCGCTTGCGGTCTACTTGCCGTCGTTGCGCGACGAGAGACTGCGGTGGACGGCGGCCTCGATGCCGAATTCGACCATGCGAACGGAGCCGTCCACCATCGCCATGCCGCAGCCGTCGGGATGCGCGCTGCCGAAGACGATCGGCAGTGGGTACTTGTTGGATCCGCCGGTGAGGCCATTTGTCGTGCTGGGGTCGCCGCGGGCACGGTCTTGGCACGGGGGTTCGAGCCCCACGCGGAGCACGTCGCGCTCGTGCCCCGAATAGACGCAATGGTCGTCGTCGTCCGACGTGCCGGCGGACAGCAATGACGGGTCGACATATTTCTCGCCGAGCAGATACGTTCGGGACGTGCCGTCGGTCACCTCGCGGAGCCGAACCATGCTGCGGCGAAAGACCATGCCGTCGGTCGGCGGACCGAAAGCGCTCTGCCATTGGGCATCGGTGATCCACGCATCGACGAAACTGGCCGGTGAATACGAGGCGCCGCTGCGATAGTTGTTGGAGGAGAGCGTGCCGCTCCCCATGTTCGCGGCGTAATCGCCGCGGACGACGGCGACTGGCCGCCACGACGGCGTGGCGGGAGTGGCCGTGACGAGATACGTGTTGTTTTTCCCGTTGGGCCACAGGGCCGGCGCTCGCCGGGTGGGGCAGGTGAATGTGGGCATAGGCGTCGTGAGCCGTGCGATCGCAAGGTCCCGCTTCTGTGTCCCATCGGTTACGCCGGCGCCGAGCGCATGCAGGTCGGCCTGTTCGATATGCGGCAGTAGGGTGTAGGCCCAGCCGCCGGGCTGTTTCTTGTCGAAGCCCCTGTCAGGATCGCCCGTCCAGTCTCGTCCCCAGCCGCCAGTCGGAAAGAAGCCGCGGATGTGCTCGTGCTGAAGGCAGCCGAGCGTGAGCTGGCGGAGATTCGAGAGGCAGACGGTGCGGCGGCCGGCCTCGCGGGTCGCGTTCACCGCCGGCAGGAGCATACCCACGAGCAGCCCGATGATCGCCACGACGACAAGCAGTTCAACGAGGGTCAGCCCGCGTCGCGGCTCGGGTGTCGGTCGATGTCGTGTCATGGCGATTCGTCCAGCTTTGGCGGGCCGAGATCGACGATGCCCACGCGGCCCTCGCGCGGGGCGGCGCTGTCCGGTGCGGGGATGGTCCCGCCGCCCAGCACGATCGCGCGGCCGTCGGCCGATGCGCTGACGGCGTTGATCTGCCAGCCCGGCCGCAGTTCGTCGAAGAGCGCGAGCGTGATCGCGTCGGAAAACCGGAGGCTCATGCTGTCTGCCGACAAGAGCGTGCGGCCGTCGGGCGAATACGCGAGCCAGAGGAGATCGCGCTCATGGGCGGCGAGGCTGCCGGTGCGATCGCCCGTCACCGCGTCGAAGAACACCACGAAGCCGCCGTTGGTCGCGCAGGCGAGCCGCGTGCCGTCGGGCGACCAGGCGGTCGCTTGGACATCGCCCGGCAGGGATTCGAGGGAAAAGAGTTTGCGGGCTGCCGGAGCGGCGGCCACCGTGCGGGCCTGGGGAAGCGAGAACACGGCCACCTCCTTGCCAGACCCTGCCGCGATTATTCCATCTCCGACTCCGCAGATGCTCACCGTATACACGGGCTTCTCGAAGCGATGGAGCTCCGTCATCGCCGTGAGCTCCGGATTCCACGCAAGAAGCCGGCCATCCGCGCAGCCCGCCACGAGCGCGCCTTCCGGCGTCCACGCGAGAGCGGTGACCACAGCGGTGTCGCTGGCGGGCAGCGACACCTCGCGCCATGCGCCCGCCGAATCGAGCACGAACGCCTTCAACGGCCTGCCTCCATGCTCCACGGCGAGCCGGCGGCGGGGGGCATCGTAGGCCATGTCGCCGACGGCACTGTCCGCGAGCGGGATGCGGCGCGAGCTGCCGTCGCTTGCGAAGAGGAGCGGCGACCGGCCCGCCTGCATGGCAATGAGGCCGTTGCCGCCTTGGTCGCAAGGCAGCGACAGGATCGAACGCACGACGCCGCCGTCTGGCTCGAGCGTCGTGAGGCCGGTCGACCCGGCGCACCCACGCGGATCCCAGCGGCGCACGGTTCCGTCGGCGCCTGCCGTGATGACGAAGCCCGTGGAGTCGAACGCGGCATCCCAGACGCGGCCGAGGTGGCCGACCAGCCGTTGCCGCAGGCTTCCATCTGCGATGTCGAAGACCCGCGCCACGCCATCCTTCGAGGCCGTCACCGCCTGCCGACCATCCGCCGAGAAGCCGCAACTCAGCACCCAGTCGGGGTGCTCGAGGAGACGGCGAACCATTCTTCCATCCGTCGGGTTCCAGAGGCCGGGGCTGCCGTCGTGGCCGGCGCAGAGGATGAGGCTGGCATCGGGCGACACGGCGGCTCGCGTCATGGTGCTCCTCACCGCGTCGATCGTCCGTAAGAGTTGGCCGTTCTTTGCATCGAGCAGCATCACTGCCTCGCCGCAGGCGACGGCGATCATTGTGTCGCCGACCCGGCAGATCGATTCGATGTCGGCGTCGGGCCGCACGTCGGCCTGGCAGGTGTGGAAGACGCGCGCCGGAACATCGTCGTGGCCATCGCCCGTCGTTGGAATCGTTCGCACGATCCGATCCTCGCCGCCAAACAAGACGGCGTCTCCGCTCGCGGTGAACGACACGCCGTACAGCGGCGCTTCGCCCGGGGCGGCTCCGCCGAGGCTTCGGCCGTCGGCGGCCCAGAGTCTCATTCGCCCATCCTGTCCCACCGTGGCGATGCGGGTGCCGTCGGGCGAAAAGCAGACGGCGTTGATTTCATCATGGGCGGCGACAGCCAGTGGCGGCTTCTCAGGCGACGAGACGAGCGGTGCGATCAAGAGCCGGCCGTCGGCGGAGCCCGCGGCGATCGAGCGGCCGTCGGGCGCCAGCGCGATCGCGTGGATGCCGGGCCTGCTCCCATCGGGCCGCCGGCCCGTCTCGAGCACGATCGAGTGCTCGCCGTGGATGCGGCGTGTGAGCCAGCGGCCGGCAATCGAATCCGCCAGTTGCCGGTCGATCTTCGCGCAGGCCCGGAGATGGCCGTCGGCGCCGGCGGCGTTGCCGGTGCGCCAGGCATCGAACCCGCGGCGCAATTCGGCGGTGGCCTCGTGGCGGCGGATGTCGTCGCGATAGGCTGCCTGCTTGGTGGCCTCGAGTGACCGCTCCCGCATTAACCAACCTGCCACGAGCGTCGCGCCGAGAACAGCCACCGAAAGCGCGGCCACGAGCGGTCGCCGCTTGACCTCGTGGATGAGCCGTCCGATCGGCGCAAGCGGCCGGGCGAGCGTCGGCCGTCCGTCGAGATAGCGGGTGAGGTCGGCGGCGAGCTCGGCCGCGGAGAGATAGCGGTCGGAGGGCTGCTTGGCCATGCACTTGAGGCAGACGGCGCCGAGATCCCGCGGCACGCCGGCCGACACGCGGTCGGCGGGGGGCGGATCGTCGAGCAGCACCTTGCGAAAGGTCTCCGCGTCGGTGCGGCCCGCCCGCAGGTTGCGGCCGGTCAGGAGCCGGTCGAGCAGGACGCCGAGGCCGTGGATGTCGGTCGCCGGGCCGACGGGGCCGAACGAGGCGTCGATCTGCTCGGGCGCCATCCACGCAGGGGTGCCGAGCCGCATCCCCGACTGGGTGAGTTGCGTGAGCGTGTCATCGCCCGCATCGTCGGCCACGAAGGTTTTGCCAAGGCCGAAATCGCCGAGTTTGATCGTGAAGCCATCGTCCTGCAGCAGCGCCATGTCGCCGGACGCGGCATCGACCGGCACGAGCAGCACGTTCGCGGGCTTGATGTCGCGATGGACGATTCCATGCGAGTGGGCATGGGCCACGGCCTGGGCAAGGGCCCGCACGAGCCTGGCTGCAGTCCGGGGCTTGAGCGGGCCGGGATGCCGCTCGAGCCAGTCGGCGAGGCTGCCGCCGACGCAGTATTCCTGTGCGATGAAGACGAGGCCGCCCGCCTCGCCCACCTCGTGGATGCCGACGATATGGGGATGGGTGAGCCGCGCCGCGATTTCGGCCTCGCGGATGAACCGCCGGCGCACATCCTGCGAAAGCAGCGCCTCGGGGCGGGCGATCTTCAGGGCCACGGTGCGGTGAAGCGTCGGGTCGATGGCCTCGGCCACGTAGGCAAAGCCACCCCGCCCTGCCTCGCGCACGATCTGAAACCGCCCGACGGTTCGGGGCAGCGCCGCCGGCGGCTCCGGCGGCCGCGCATCGGCCGCGGCCGTCTGCCTCAGGAGGAGAATCGCGTCGAGCGCTTCGGCGAGCGCCGGATCGGCGAGCGAGCGGTCGTCGGGCATCGCGGCCGCTTCGCCCGGCGGCATGCCGCCGAGGCAGTCGTCGATCGCCGCGAGCCGTTCGGCTGCGCCGGCGTCCGCCGCATCAGGGCTCGCGGTCGTGGATTCGTGTCGCATCGTCGGGTGAACGGAGTTCGTCCTGCAGTTTTTGGACGGCGCGGTACCAGAGTTTTCTCACGGCCTCGGCCGACCTGCCGAAGCGGTCGCCGATCTGCTGAAACGAGAGGCCGTCCCAATACCGCATCCGCAGCACGATGCGGTAGTCATCGGGGAGTCGGGCGAGCACCGCCTCCACCTTCGCGGCGTCTTCACGGCGGATGATCGAGCCGTCCGGCGGGCGCGACCGGTCATGCGGCCACGAGACCGCCGTCTGCCCGTTGTCGCGACGATCGGTGAGGGAGGCAAGTCGCGTTTCCTTGGCGACGTCGCGCTTCTGCGACGCCTCGTAGCGACGAACCGCGTCGCGCAGATTGTTGTGCAGGATGGACCGCAGCCACGCGTAAAACTCCTCCGGCGTGCTGCCGGCGAACCGCTGGAAATCCCGGTGCGCCTCGATCGCCGTTTCCTGCACGAGGTCGGAGGCGCCAAACTTCGCCTGCAGGCCGCGGGGCAGTTCCTTGTTTGCGAGAAAAAGGAGATACGCTCGCGCGGATTCGAAGAGGCTGCCGATCGCGGCGTCAGACCCGTGTCGGGCCTCGTCGAGCAGTCGCTCGATGGGCTGGGCCGGGGATTCGATGGAGCTTTGCGTGGCCATGCTGCATCCGGGCAGAAGGTTGGCGGTGCGCCGGGGTCGTCCCCTCGATCCGGAGATTACCCGTCCGTCGCCCGGTTGGCGAATGGCGGCCTGTGTGAAAATTCAGTAACTCGTGAGCATTCCGCCCCGCGGGGGCCGCGTTCAGCCGAGGGCGGCCTTCGTCGGGCTTGCGTCGACGATCGACCGGGCATTTGCACCCGGTCGAAACGCGGTTTATAGTGATTTGCAGTGGAAGCAATATTCTTTCTTGTCGAGAAACGCTCGTGAGCGCGAAGGTCGCCGCCGGAGATTCGTCCCGGTGCGGCCCCCTGAACAACGCGTGAGTTCGCCAGCCGTGGTCGGCTCGGTTTTGCTCGCGCCGTGCTGATCTGGTCGTTGTTCAGCGTCGCCCCGTTTCGATCGCGTGGTTCATTGCGCGAGATCGTCGTTTCCGTCGGCTGCACCTTTGCGTATCGCGCACGGGGGGCAGTAGGCATGAATGCCAGGAACATGAAAGCCGGAACAAGTTGGTTCGCGACATGGGCAGCGGTTGTGATCGCGGTCGTCGTGGGGCCGCTCGCGACGCCCGCCCGCACCGAGGTGATCGGCAGTTGGGATTTCTCGAGCCCTACCCCGCTCATCGCAGCGTCTGGCATCGCAGGCATGTCGCTGAACTATCTCCCGACGACCCCCTACTACACACCGTTTGGCGGCACGGCCAATCCTCCCGCGCTCGACTACCGCACGACATCGTCTTTTGGGATCACGCCGCTCGCGGGCCATGCGGGGAACGTGATGAAGATGCCGAACATGAGCGGTCGCGGCGCCGCGACCGGACTCATGGCGACATTTCCGTTGCGTGCCAATGGCACCAACAACGGCAGCCCAGCGGCCAAGCTCAATCGCTATTCGGTCGTCATGGACGTGCTCGTGCCGGGAACGAGCTTTGTCGGCCCGAAGAATCACATCAATCTCTTTCAGCCGCGAGCGAGTGCAGACGGCTCGCTGTTTCTACGCGAGCCTTCGCGGAATATCGGCGGTGCCATCTATTCCGGCACAGGCACGTTTCAGCCGGATACCTGGTATCGGCTGGCCTTGGTCATGAATCTTGATGCGGCGTCGAATGTTCCGCGGTACGAGTCGTTTCTCAATGGGCAGAAGGTCGGTGAAATCATTTGGGACCAGATCGTCATTGATGACACTCGCACGGACGATCTGAGGAATCGAGATCTGATCGTGGACGGGGCATGGTCGGTGGGGTCGGCTTCCGACACCCACCCTTCCCTTTCGCCATCGCTGTCGGCGTTCTTTTTGTTCAACGACAACGACAACGAAGTGGGTGAACTCTACGTGGCCAACCTGCAATTCCGCGATTCGGCAATGACGCAGGCCGAAGTGGCGCAGTTGGGCAGCGCTACTGGCGGCATCATCGCCGTACCGGAGCCGGCGTCGATCGTGATCGCGGGCTCCGCCCTGCTCTGCCTCGGCGGCGCATCGCTGTGGCGTCAGAGAACAGCTTCGAGACGGCAGGGCCGCCGGAATCGCGCCTGCGGATAGTAGCGGTTGGTCCAGCCTGCGCCCGTCTCGCGCCGCACGAAATCCTCCGGCCGCGTGAGGATCGCGATCGGCCGATTCGGGATGCCCCGCGCGGCGAGAAACACGGAACGGTCGATCAATTCGAGCGGCGACTCGAAAAGCGCCGGCAGGTCGTCGAACCGGTCGTGCGGGTCGATCGCCGCCGTGCCCCGCACGCCGGCCAGTTGATACATGAGCGACCAACCGTAGATCTCGGGCCGCCCGCGGCAGGCGGATTCCGGCCCCGCGGCTCGTCGGGGCCTCCGGGGCGGGGCCGCAGCCATATCTGCCGGCGTCGCGAGGGCCGCGCCGACGCGGCATTGCCGTCCCAAGGCGCGGTGCAGGCCCACGATGCTCTCCAGGTCTTCCGGCGACTGCGGCGCATGGGGCAGCAGCCTGCCATCCTCAGACACGTCGATCGTCCACGCGGCGCCCGCATGGCCCTCGCGATGCAGGATCGCGAGGCCGGCGAAAAGCGGCCGCAAACGTTTCCGTGTCTCCGCGACGAGCCGAACGCTCGTCATGACGAATGCGGGGGGATGATTGCGGAAGCGGCTCATGAAACCCTCGTCGATGGACGGCAGAGGAGGTCGGTCCTTGCACGAAGGGCGGGATAGGAGCGCCACGGCGGACGCGAACGGCCGCCAAAAATTTCCGCCAGCGGCGTTTCAGGCTGAAAAAACAGCCGTGCGGAGGGTATTCTGAGAGGGCCGTTTGCGGCTCGGCCCCCTCATCCGTCGGGGCGTGCCGCGGCGGCGGCCCGCGGAAACATCCATGGACTCCCTCAGCCGGCACGAACAGCTGCTCCGCGTCTTCCACCTGATCGACATCCTCTTCGGGGCCCGGCAGCCGCTCACCACGGCCGAGCTCAAGGATCGGCTCCGCAGCCGGGGCGTGATCGAGGAGATGTCGGACAAAAACATCCGTCGCGATCTCGAGTTTCTGGAGCGATTCGGCTACGCGCTCAAGCGGTCCCGGAAGCGGTCCGACCGCGGCGCATCGTGCCAGGCCTGGTCGATCGAGCCGGGCAAGGGGAAGGTGGAATTGACGGCGCCTGCGATCTCGCTGCCCGAGCTGCTCTCGCTCGCCGTGGCCCGCGACTTCCTCGCGCCGCTGGCCGGCACCTTCTACTGGCGCGGCATCAGCCAGCTCATGGCGCGGGTGGAAAGCGTGGCCACGCCCCAGCTGCTCGCCTACGTGGAAGAGCATCGGGAAGGCCTCGTGGTGCACCCCAAGCCCCCGGCCGCGAAATACGGCGCCCGCACGCTCAACGCGATCAACCGCGCGATCCGCCATGCGCTCGAGCTCAAGATCCGCTACACGAGCCTCGCCGACGGCAAGCCGAAGACCTCCGTCATCCACCCCGAGGCGCTCGTGCTCTACGATGGCAGCATCTATGTGGCCGCCTATCGGCCGCCGGCCGCCGGGAGCCGTGGCGGTGCGGCCGATGGCGGCGACACGATCCGGTTCTTCAAGCTCGACCGGATCGCCGACGCGAAGCCTTCGTCGCGCACGTTCAAGCGGCGGCGGGAAAGTGTCGAGTCGCTCCTGGCCGACAGCATCACGATCTTCCGCTCGGCCGATCCGCCGCGGCGCTACAAGATCCGCGTCGATGCCTCGCGGGCCCGCTGGGCGCGGGAGAAGCCGTTTCATCCGCGGCAGAAGGTCCGCGAGGAACGCGACGGCAGCGTGCTCCTCGAGATCGACCGGGCCTGGGACGACGAGATGATCCCGCAGTTGCTCGGCCTGGCGGACTGCGTCGAGGTGATCGAGCCGGCCGACGTCCGCGAGCGAATCCTCGAGATCGCGCAGCGCATCGCCGCCAAATACATGTGCCACCACCTGCGATCGTTCGAGGAGATCTATGCCGGAGGTGCCTGATCGCCCTGTCTGCTCCGGTCATCCGGACGAGCGGCTGCGTTCGCGCCGCCGGTTCGCCGTGGAGTCGCTCTCCGTGCTCGCGTCGGGCTGCCTTGCGGCCGGCGGTGGCCAGGCCGCGCCGGGCGTGGCCGAGCAGGCTGCCGGCGTGCTCGCCGACTACGCGCTCGCGGCCGATCCCGCCACGCGGTGCGAGCATGTGGCCGACGGGGAAGTCGCGGGGGGCCGCTACGCCACCTGCCGCCTCGTGAGCCAGACGTGGCGCGGCGCGGAGTGGGCGCACGAGCTATCCATCTACTGCCCGCCCGATCCCGCGTCCACGGAGACGATGCTGCTCTGGATCGACGGTGGCAGCGCCGGGAAGGTGCCGGCGGCCGGCCCTTCCGACGCCGTGAAGACGCTCGCGCTCTTTGCCAACGCGGCCGGCCTGCCCGCCGCCGTGATCCGGCAGGTGCCCTACCAGCCCATGTTCGACGGCCTCTTCGAAGACGATCTGATCGCCCACACGTTCGTCGAGTTTGCCCGCACGGGAGATGCCTCGTGGCCACTCCTCATGCCGATGGTGAAGTCGGCGGTCGAGGCGATGACGGCGGCCGGAAAGATCGCGCGGGATCGGTTCGGGCTTGCGATCGACGGCTTCGTCGTCACGGGGGCGAGCAAGCGCGGCTGGACGACCTGGCTGGCGGCAGCGGTGGACGATCGCGTGCGGGCCGCCCTGCCGATGGTGATCGACATGCTCTCGATGGAGCGGCACGTGGAGCTGCAGTTCGCGAGCTTCGGCGCGATGTCGGACAAGCTCGAGGATTACACGTCGCGGGGCATCGAGAAGCTCCTGCAGACGCCGCGCGGCCGCGAGCTCATCGGCATCGTCGATCCCTACCGCTACCGCGACCAGATCACGCAGCCGAAAGTGATCGCGCTGGGTACCAACGATCCCTACTGGCCCCTCGAGGCGCTCGATCTCTATTTCGAGGGGCTTTCCGGGCCGCGTTGGGTCTCCTACGCGCCGAATGCGGGGCATGGCCTGCCCCCGGTCCGCATCGCCGGCCTCGTGGCGGCGCTTGGCCGCCATGCGATCGGCGCGGAGCGGCTCCCCGACCTGCGCTGGAAGTTTGCCGCCGCGGACAAGGGCGTGACCTGCACCGTGCACTCCGACGAACAGCCGACGGAGGTGGTGCTCTGGCAGGCGACCTCGCCCAGCCGCGATTTTCGGCAGGCCCGTTGGACGTCCACGCCCGTGGCGGCCGCGGCCGACGCCTGGCAGGCGCTCGTCGCCCGGCCCGCCGCAGGGCATGCGGCGGCCCTCGTCGAATGCCACTATGCGCGGGAGCCGGCGCCGCTCGTGCTCACGACGAGCGTGCATGTGCAGTCTGCCGGATGAGGATGCAGCGGGAAACGTGAAGGAGGCGGATGATGCGTTGGTTTTGGATCGATCGATTCACCGAATTCGTGCGCGGCCGCACGGCGCGGGCCGTCAAGGCCGTGACGCTCGCCGAGGAGCATCTGCACGACCATTTTCCCGGCGCGGCGATGATGCCCACCACGCTCGTCATCGAGGGCATGGCCCAGACGGCCGGCCTCCTCGTGGCCGACTCGTTCGAGTTCAAGAAGCAGGTCGTGCTCGCGAAGGTGGCGAAGGCCGACTTCCAGTTCGACGCGGTGCCGGGCGACACGCTCGAATATGTCGCCGAGATCGTCGAGACGATGGCGGGCGGCTCGCTCGTGAACGTCACCAGCCGCGTGGGCGACCGCCTGCATGGCGAGGCCGAGCTCTACTTCGCCCACCTCGAAACGGGCGTCGTCGTGCCGAAGCTCTTCAAGACCGACGAGATGCACCGCTGGCTCGACAGCCTGCGGATCTACGACGTGGCCGTAAACGTCGACGGCACCCCGGTCGCCCGCGGCACGGGAGAGTAGCCCGCAAAGAAGACAGGCACGGAGGCCTGTCGTACTCGCGGGCGGAGCCCGCCAAGCAAAGATCGGCAGGATGCCGATGCTTTGCGTAACGTAGTCCGCCCGCCTCATCCGTAGGACAGGCCTCCGTGCCTGTCTCCTTTTCCGTCTACTGTGCCGCGAGCGCGGCGAGCGGCACCTCGACCCAGTCGGGGCGGTTGTGCAGTTCGTAGGCGAGTTCGTAGATCGCCTTGTCGAGCGTGTAGGCAACGAGCAGGCCGTCGGCTTCTTGTCTTTCGGTCGGCCACCAGGCGTGGCCGTGGGCGATCTCGCGGTAGGCGTCGAGGTAGGTCTGCTCGAGCAGCGCGAGGTCGCTGGAGTGATAGGTGCCGCCGGTCGTGCGGGCCACGTGCCGCAGCAGATAGTCGAACGAGCGGCACATCCCGGCAACGTCCTTGCAGACGCTCGTCTTCGCGCGGCGCTCCTCGAGCGAGCGGCCCGGCTCTCCCTCGAAGTCGATGACGAGGATGCGGGCATCGTCGGGGCCGACGAGCACCTGCCCGAGATGAAAGTCGCCATGCACGCGGATGTCGCTGGCGGTCGTCGGCACTTGGGCAAGCGACTCGAGGCCCGCGAGGAGCCGCTCGGGGTGGGCGATCGCCGTCGGCAGCCGCGCGGCGGCGAACTGTAAAACCTGCCTCGCATGCGCGGTCATCCGCGCCGCCTGTGCGCCGCGGCTGGCGGCCGTCGCCGGCTGCGGGGCGAAGGCCTCGCGGTCTGTCCGCGCGCCCAAGGCGCGGTGCATGCCGGCCGTCGTGCGGCCGAGCGCGGCCACGATGCCGAGGGTTTTTTCGCGGTGCGTGCCGGCAAGCCCGCCTGCACTGACGAGTGCGACGAGCCGGTCCCACGCGGTCGTGCAGCCCGGCGCGAAGTCGTGCACCGTCGCGATCGCGGTCGTGCTGCCGTCGGCTCGATGCTCGATCCAGCCGCGGAGCCGGGGTGTGCCGTCCCACAGCGCGCCCTCCGCCAGGAATTGGCCGATCTCAACCTCCGGCTGGATGCCCTCCCGACACCGCCGCAGCAGCTTCACCGCGTATTCGCCGCGCGACGTTCGCAGGAGCAGTGAAGTGTTCGAGGCATCGCCCCCAAGCGGCGTCACCGTCGGTGCGCGAGCGGCGGGCATCGCCGGGGCCGCCGTGGAGTGGCCGTGGAACGATCCGTGGACAGTCGCGGTGTCGCTGCCCCCAATCGCCGCATCGACGAGCCAGCCGGCGAAGGCGGGCGCGAGCGCGGCATCGCGCCCCTCGCGATCGACCGGCACGGCATACCGCGATCGCTGCCCAGCCGCCGATGCGACCTCGACGATCGCGAGCGTGATGCCATCGGGCAGTTCGGCCTCGTCGGCGACCGTGACCGCGGCGATCGCCTCTCCCTTCGCCGCAAACCAGCGGGCGCTCGGCAGCCAGGCGGTGATCCGATCGGCGGGTGTCATGGGAGCGTGAGACGATAGACCTGCACGGGATGCTCGGGCGTGCATGCGATCGTGATCTCGTCGAGCGTCCATTCCATATCGTCGCCCGTTAGCAGGTCGTGGGCGTGGATGACGTCGGCGCCGTCGAGGCCAAGCGTCGCCACATCGAGCGAGAGGCTGCCCGACCGCGGCTCGGCCGGCTCGAGGTTCACGACCACGAGCACGCGGCTGCCGCTCGCGGGATCGTATTTGCACCAGGCGAGCAGGTGCGGGTCGTCGATCGGCTGGATGAGCGGCGGCCGGACGCGGTGCATCGCCGGCTCGCTCCGCCGGATCTCGTTGAGCCGGCGGATGAAGGGGGCGAGGCTGTGGGCGGCGTCGAGATCCCACGCCTTGATCTCATACTTCTCCGAGTCGAGGTATTCCTCGCCGCCGGGATCCCGCGGCGTCGCCTCGAGCAATTCCATCGCCGGGCCGTAGATGCCCCAGTTGCCGACGGAGAGCGCGGCCAGCGTGAGCCGCGCCTCGAACATCGCCGCGCCGCCGCGCTGGAGCGTCTCGTGGAGGATGTCGGGCGTGTTGGGCCAGAAATTGGGGCGGAAGAATTCGGAGACGGGCGGCGTCGTCACCTCGCGGAAATAGTCGGCTGTCTCCTGCTTCTCCGTCCGCCACGTGAAGTAGGTGTAGGACTGCGTGAAGCCGAGCTTCGCGAGGCGATACATCGTCTTCGGACGCGTGAAGGCCTCGGAGAGAAAAAGCACGTCGGGATGCGTGCGGTGGATGTCGGCGATGAGCCATTCCCAAAATGCAAACGGCTTCGTGTGGGGATTGTCGACGCGAAAAATCCTGACACCCTGCTCCGCCCAGAAGCGAAACGCGCCGCCGAGCGCGTCCCAGAGCTGCCGCCAGTGCTCCGACTGGAAGTCGAAGGCGACGATATCCTGGTATTTCTTGGGCGGGTTTTCGGCGTATTGGATCGTGCCGTCGGGGCGGTGGCGAAACCACTCGGGATGCTCCTTCACCCACGGATGGTCGGGGGAGCATTGCACCGCCATGTCGAGCGCGATCTCGAGGCCGAGCGATTCGGCGCGGCTGCGCAGGCGGGCGAAGTCGTCGAACGAGCCGAGCTGCGGATGGATCGCGGTATGGCCCCCTTCCGGGCTGCCGATGCCCCAGGGGCTGCCGACGTCGTCGGCAGCCGCGTCGAGCGCGTTGTTGCGGCCCTTGCGAAACGAGCGGCCGATCGGGTGGATCGGCGTCAGGTAGAGCACGTCGAATCCCAGCGACCGCACGTAGTCGAGCCGGTCGGCGAGATCGGCGAACGTGCCGTGCCTGCCCGGCGGCCCCCACGACCGCGGAAAGACCTCATACCACGCGCTGAACCGCGCCTTCTCGCGATCGACCCACACGGGCCGCGGCGGGTCGAGCCTCGTCTCGTCGCGGCGGTCGGCGTAGAGCGTCATCAGCTCCGCGAGGCGTTTGCCGCGCACGACCTCCGCCCAGGCCGGCGACTTGAGGCGGAGCGCAAGCTCCTCGATCTCCCGCGCGTCGGCCGGAGGCGCGAGGTGCGCGGCGGCGGCCACGATCTGCGACCCGACGACGAGCTCGACCGCGAGGTTTTCACCGGCCGCCTCGCGGCGGCCGAGGTCGCGCAGCCAAGTGCCGAAGGCGTCGATCCGCGCGGTCATGGTGTAGTGCCAGAGGCCGATCCGGTCGGCGATAAAAAAGGCCGTCCAGCGGTCGTTGCCCTGGCACTCCATCGGGATCACGGTCCACTGCCCCGTGTCGCCGTGCCGCACGTGGAGCCGGCATTCGAGCTCCTCGTGGCCGTCGCAGATGATGTCGGCGTCGACGGTGACGACGTCGCCGCGCACCCGCTTGACGGCAAAGCGGCCTCCATCCACCTCGGGGCCGACGCGATCGATCGCCACCCGACGCCTCAGGTGGTGGGGCAGTTCACTGGTTTTTTCCCGCACGATGCTCTCCGGCATGCTCGAGGCGGCTATCGATGGCCGGCAGTGTATGCCGCGCGCCGGGAGTAGGACAGGCCTCCGTGCCTGTCACGATCGGCGGCAGACAGGCACGGAGGCCTGTCGTACGAGGGCAGATGACGAAGTTAAGCGGTTTCAACGCCGCGATCGAGCAGGGCGAGTTCGGCCGTGAGGCCGGGGCCGAAGGCCATCGCCACGCAGGGGCCGGCGCCGTGGCGGAAGACCCGCTCGAGGATGAAGAGGATCGTCGCGCTCGACATGTTGCCGTGCTCGGCGAGGACGGCGTGCGAGACGTCGAGCGCCCCGGGGGGCAGCGCAAGCGCCTCCTGCACGCCGGCGAGCACCCGCGGCCCACCGGGATGCACGGCCCACGATCGCACGTCGCCGGCTGCGAGGCCATGCGCCGCGAGCGATTCTCCCACGAGGCCGCCGATGTCACGGGCGATCGTGCCGGGCACCTGTGCCGAGAGGCTCATCTCGAAGCCGTTGTCGCCGATCACCCAGCCCATCTGGTCGCCTGATGCCGGCAGCACCCGCGATGATTGCGCCGCGAGCCGCCACAGGCCCGTCTCACGGCCCCGGCGGTGCGATGCGCCGACGCCCACCACGGCCCCGGCGCCGTCGGCGAAGATGCTGTTGGCCACCACGTGATCGCTGCGCGAGCCGTATTGAAAATGCAGGCTGCAAAGCTCCACGCAGACGACGAGCACCGTGGCCGCCGGGTCGGCCGTGGCGAAGGCGTCGGCCACCCGCAGGGCGTTGAAGGCGCCGTGGCAGCCCATGAAGCCGACGTGCGTGCGGGCCACCGCGTCGCCGAGGCCGAGCGCGTGCATCACCTCGAGATCGACGCCCGGGTTGGCAAAGCCGGTGCAGGAGCAGGTGACGAGATGGGTGATGTCGCTGGCGGCCACCCGGCCCGATTCGAGCGCGAGCCGGGCTGCGGTGGTCGCGAGGCCGCCGGCACGTTCCTGATAGCGGGCCATCCGCGCGGCCGTCGTCGGGCCGCTGTCATCGGTGTCGGCTGCCGGAGGATAGAAGCTCTGCGCGAAAGGCTTGTCGGTCGGCTCCTCGAGCAGCACCGATCCGCGAGTGCGGATCCGCGTCTGGCGATAGATCGCGGCGAGCGTCCGTTCGCGGCCCGGTTCGGCGTTGGCAAAGCCCGCGGCGAGCACGGCCGCGTCGGCCTGCGTGATGGTTCGCTCCGGTGCCGCCGTGCCGATACCGAGAATCGTGAGGCTCATGCCGCAGCCTCCCGAAGTGCGGCTGACGGTGCGGGCCGCGGCGAGCCGACGACGAAGGGCATCGCGCCTGCCGCGATGCTGGGGGCAAATCGGGCCAGACGGATCGCCGCGCGAACCAGCCAGGGATGCCGCACCGCGAGCGCCACCCGCCGGCAGCGGGCATGGTGCGCTGCAAAGAAAGCATCGTGGCCGCGCGAGAACGTCGCGGCGATCGCCGCTGGCGGCCCACCGGCAACGATCGCCTCGGCGAGGAGCCGCCCGCTCACGAGCGCCCAGCCCATCCCCTCGCCCGTGAAGGGCTCCACATAGCCTGCGGCGTCGCCGATCCGGCAGAGCCGGCCCTGGCTGCCCGCCACGAGCGGCGCGCGGTGGGTGAGCGCGGGCGTGGCCCGCACGTGCGCGGCGTTCACCGCAGCGAGGTCGAGGCGGAGCCCCGCGCCTGCGAGCGCCTCTTCGAGGAGCGCGGCGATGGCGACCTGCGGGCGGCCCGCGGTGGCGACGGCCTGAGGGGCGAGCGCGGCGGCGATGTCGATCCGGCCATCTTCGAGCCGCACGATCCCCGCGTAGCCGCCGCGGCCGACGACCATGATCAGATCACCGGCGGCAAGGTCGCTGGCCGTGGCCGCGAGCGAGAGCCCGATGCCGATGCGGCTCTTTGGCGCCACGAGCCGCCGCGGTTCCCGCCGGCGGGCGGAGTTCGGCGATGCGTGGCCACACTCGATCCGCACGTGGTCGGCGAGCCCCGTCGCGATCACGGCATGGTCCGCTTCGAGCAAAAGCGGTGTGCTGGGCGCGACGGCCGGTCGAACCGTGAGCCGCACGTGATCGGTTGTCTCGGCGATCGATGCGACCGTCGCCTGCGGCAGCCAGTCGGCCCCATCTCTGATTGCCCGCGCGACGAGCGCCGTGTCGAGCGCCTCCCGCGAGAGCGTGGCGCCGGCGAGCGGGAGCCGCGCCGCATGGCCCCCGGCAACGAGCTGCACCGCTTCGAGCACGACAGGCCGGGCTTCGCTCGCCGCGAAGGCATCGAGGCCTTCCAGTTCGGCAAGCGCCGTCGGCGACAGGCAGCACCCGCAGACCTTTGCCCGTGGCATCGCGGCCCGGTCGACGAGCAAGACGCGGCGGCCGGCGCGGGCGAGCCGGATCGCGGCTGCCGAGCCGCCCGGCCCACCGCCGACGACGATCGCATCCCAGTGGCGGTTGGCGGCCACGGATGGCGTGAGCGTGGCGTCGATCATGCGGTGGCTCCCGGCGGATCGCGTCGCCATGTGATGACCGCGCGTTCGGGCCAGGCCCGCCGGATCGTGGCCCCGTGGAGGCCGGCGCGGTCGAAGAGATCGCGGTATTCGGAGAGCGTTCTGGCGGCGCGGACGGAAAGCGGGCCGTCGACGCGGGCCACGCGCGATGACGAGAGCACGGTCGTGCCGAGCATTGCGAGCGCGAGCCCCGCCCTGCTCCGCAGCAGGTCGGAGACGACGACGCCGATCCGCGCGGCGGCCGCGAGCGACCGCAAGACGCGGATGGCATCGGCATCGTCGAGGTGGTGCAGGAAGAGCGAACTCGTGGCGATGTCGCATGCGGGGCAGCCGTCGGCGACGACGTCGCGCACGGCAAACGCCACCTCGGCCCCGTCGGCGATCCGCGCGTCGGCCGCCCGTGCCGTCGCGTGGGCCACGGCCCGCGGGCTCACGTCGATGCCGGTGACCCGCACGGCGGGCCTCGGTGCGGCGCCACTGCGTTTGAGCCTCAGCCTGGCAAGCCGGCGGGCGAGCGCCATCGTCACGTCGCCGCCGCCGCAGGCGATGTCGACGATCTCGAGCGGACGCTCGGGCAGTGCCGCGGCGGTCAGCCTGCGGATCGCGGCGGCCAGCTGCGGCGCCGTCCCGGAGAAGGCGTTGATTCGGGCGAGCGCGGAGAGGGCGTGCAGGTGATCGGCCGCGGCGAGCGATGGATCGTCCATCAGCTCGGCCTGACGCGACGGTGCGACCGTCCAGAGACTCACAGCAGACCTCCTCGGCCGCGGAGCGCGGCGTCGATAGGTCTCACTATATCCGCTTTTCGTCGTCGCGGATGCTCACGGGCCCGGCGGGCACGGCGGCGTCTGGCCGGCTCCCTCCACCACCACGTGCCCACTTGTGACGACTCCCTGGCCCTGGCCGCAATCATTCGGACAGGGGCTCGAGTGCGACGCGACGACGGGGCCGGGCATCGCGGCTGCCGGCTCGGCGCCTGAGGACATGACGACGGCAGGCGGCCCGGTGGGCGCCGCCGGCAGCGCAGGAGCCTGCGGCTGCGGATAGACGGGCGGCGCATACGGGGGTGCGTACGCGTAATCGTTGCGATGGTGCGCGCAGCCGATGCAGGCGGCAATCAAGCCGACGCACGCAAACCAACCGGGCCTCAGCATGGCTGAATCCTCCTCATAGCGGGGCGGGAGGATAGAAAGCCCACCCGGCCCGGGCAATGCCGAAAGTACGGGGCGGCGTTGTCAGGCCGTGGCAATGTGGAATAATCTGCGTCCATGATCACAACCCTCGAGCCGCCCTCGGCTTCCCTCTGCGATTCCATGGACACGATCGACCAACTGCGGGCCGTCGGTCGGGAGTTTCACGGCCGGTCGTGGTCGCTCGGCACGAGCAGCAATTACAGCGTGGTCGCCGCGCATGATCCGCTCGAGCTCTTGATCACCGTCAGCGGCAAGGATAAATCCGCCCTCGGCCGCGACGACTTCGTCCGCGTCGGCGCCGACGGCCGGCCCGTCGATGGCTCGGGCAAGAAGTCGTCCGCCGAGACGCTTCTCCACTGCCTCATCGCCGAGCTTGTGCCGGCGCTCGGCGGTCCCAAGGTGGGCGCGGTGCTCCATACGCATTCCGTCTGGAGCACGATCCTCTCGCGGGCCGACCTGTCGCGCGGCAGCCTCCGCATCGAAGGCTTCGAGATGCTCAAGGGGCTCGACGGCATCGCAACGCATGAGACCTTCGAGGAGGTGCCGATCTTCGCCAACAGCCAAGACATGGTGGAGCTCTCCGGCCGGATCCGTGAGCGGCTCTCGAAGGCCGATTGGAGCAATCGCGAGCGGCCGCCGGTTCACGGGCTGCTGCTTTCGGGCCACGGCCTCTATACCTGGGGCCGCGATCTCGCCGAAGCCCGCCGCCACATCGAGATCCACGAGTTTCTCTTCGAAGTGGTCGGCCGCAGCCGTCTGCTCGCTTCCGCGCACACCCATTCCTGAAGGAGCCATCGATGGCCATCGTGACCGTGCCCGCCGCGGGCCGGCGGATCACCGACCCCGCCGAGATCAAGTCGTTTCTCGCCGACCACGGCCTCGATTACGACATCTGGCCGCTCGCCGACCGGGTCGATCCGGCCGCCCCCGCGGAGCGGATCCTCGAGGCCTACGCGCCGGAGATCGACGAGCTCAAGCGGCGGGGCGGGTTTGTCACGGCCGACGTGGTGGACGTCTACCCCGACACGCCGAACCTCGACGCGATGCTGGCCAAGTTCAGCAAGGAGCACACCCACACCGAAGACGAGGTGCGGTTCATCCTGCAGGGCCGCGGCGTCTTCCACATCAACCCCGGCGACAAGCCGGTCTTCGGCATCGAGGTCTGGGCGGGCGACATGATCAGCGTGCCGATGGGCACGCGGCACTGGTTCGACCTCTGCACCGACCGCCGCATCCGCGCGATCCGTCTCTTCCAAGACATGAGCGGATGGACGCCCCACTATGTTTCCGAGGGCGTGCATGCGGGCTACGAGCCGCTCTGCTTCGGGCCGGCGTGGATCGGCTCGACGGGAAGGTCGGCATCGTGATTGTGTTCGGCGGCCGCGGCATTTTGCTCGACGTCGAGGGCACGACGTCGTCGATCTCGTTCGTGTATGACGTGCTCTTCACGTTCGCGAAGGAGCACGTGGCAGATTTTCTCGTCCGGCATGCCGGCGATGAAGGCATCGCGCCCCTCGCCGCGGCGCTTGCGGCGGAGACGGGCGCCGACGCGCGTGATCCCGGCCGGCTCGCCCTCGCCGCGATCGACCTCATGAATCGCGACGTGAAGAGTACGCCGCTGAAGGCCCTGCAGGGGCTCATCTGGCGGGGCGGCTTCGAATCGGGCGAGCTCGTTTCGCATGTGTTTGACGACGTGCCGCCGGCGCTCGAGCACTGGGCGCACTCGGGGCTCGACGTGCGGATCTATTCGTCGGGCTCGATCGAGGCGCAGCGTCTCTTCTTCGGCCACACCGCCGCCGGCGACCTCACGCCCCATCTGCGCGGCCACTACGACACGACCACCGGCCCGAAGCGCGAGGCGGCGAGCTACGCGAAGATCGCCGCCGACATGGGGATCCCGCCGCGGGAGATCCTCTTCGTGAGCGACGTCGGCGCGGAGCTCGACGCCGCGCGGCAGGCCGGCATGGCGACGGCGCTGGCCATTCGCCCGGGCAACCGCGAGCCGGGTGGCCTGCTCGAGCACGATGCGATCGAGTCATTCGTCGAGATCACCATCTGACGAATTCGTGCGGGAGGGAGCCCGATGCCAGCCGACAACCATCCGCCGCACGACGTCGCCTGCTCGGTGGGCGCCTCGACGGCCGCGCAGATCGAAGACGCGATCGCGGAGGCCGCCGCCACGGCGCGGGCCGGGCTCGCCGGGGCCGAGGCCGATCTCGCCGTCGTCTTCGTGTCGAAGGAATATGAACGGGCGATCCGTCCGGCGATGGAGGGGCTCGCCGACGCGATCGACGTGCGCACCCTGATCGCGGCCACCGCGGAGGGCGTGCTCGCCGGCGACCGCGAATATGAGACGGGCCCGGCGGTGGCCGTCTGGCTCGCGCGGCTGCCGGGCGCGGAGATCGTGCCGCTGGCGCTCGAATACTCGCAGTCGGTCGATGGCGGCATGTTCATCGGCTGGCCCGAGCGGCTCGAGGACGAGTGGCCCGCCGATGCCACGCTGCTCCTCCTCGCCGATCCGTTTTCGTTTCCCGTGGACCGGCTGATCGCCCGCCTCGCCGACGACCATCCCGGTGTGCCGATCATCGGCGGCATGGCCAGCGGCGGCTATTCGCCCGGCACGAACACGCTCGTGGTGGATCAGCGGTCGTACGACTCGGGCGCCGTCGGCGTCGTGATCGGCGGCGCGAAGATCCGCCCGGTCGTCTCGCAGGGCTGCCGGCCCATCGGCCGGCCGCTGGTGATCACGAAGGCGGAGGAAAACCTGATCGTTGAGCTTGGCGGCCGTCCGGCGCTCGAGCGGCTGCGGGAGGTGTATGCCGAGCTCAGTCCGATCGACCGGGAACTCGTGAAGACGTCGCTCCACGTGGGCCGGGCGGCCAGCGAATACACCGACCAGTTTCGACGCGGGGATTTTCTCGTGCGCAACGTGCTCGGCGCCGATCCCGACATGGGCGTGCTTGCGATCGGCGATGCCGTGCGGGTCGGCCAGACGGTGCAGTTTCACGTGCGCGACGCCGGCACGGCCCACGAAGACCTCGTGGAGTTGCTCGGCCGCGACGAGGTCGCCGGCTCGAACCCCGCCGGCGCGCTCGTCTTCACCTGCAACGGCCGCGGCAGCCGGCTCTTCCAGACCGCCGACCACGACGCCCGCTGCATCGCCGAGCGGCTCGGCCCGATCCCGGCAGCGGGGTTTTTCGCGCAGGGCGAAATCGGCCCGATCGGCCGCCGCAACTGCCTCCACGGCTTCACGGCCAGCATCGCCCTGTTTGAAGAGTAGACAGTTACAGATACGGCGAGAAGAGCCGGGCGATGCCGTCGCGGAGCCGCACCGGGATGCTGCGGCTATCGACCTCCGCGAGCGTCTTCGGCCGCGAGCGGCTGATCACGTCGGCGATGTGGCGGTCGATCCGCGCGGCGAGCGTGCGGTCGTAGGTCTCGACGTTGCATTCGAAGTTGAGCCGCATGCTGCGGTCGTCCCAGTTGCCGCTGCCAAACATCGCCCATGCGCCGTCCACCACCATGAGCTTCGTGTGGTCGAAGGGCGGCGGCGACATCCAGACGTTGCAACCGCGGCCGAGCACCTGCCAGAGCATCGCTGTGGAGGCCCAGCTCACGAGCGCGAGGTTGTTTTGATCAGGCAGGACGATGTCGACCTGCACGCCGCGCATCGCGGCCACGTCGAGCGCCTGGCAGATGGCGTCGTCGGGCAGGAAGTAGGGCGTCATGATCCGCACCGTCTTCTGCGCCGCGGCGAGCGCGCCCACGAGCACGAGCTTGATCCGGCCGATGTCGGGGTCGTCGGGGCCGTAGCGAACACCGCGGGCCAGCGCGGTGCCCGCGAAGGCGAGGTCGGGCGCCCACGGACCGTCGCGCAGACCGTCGGGCTCGGGGGTCGCGAGCTGCTCCCCCGTCGCGAATTCCCAGTCCTCGACGAAGACCTCCAAAAGCTGCGTGACCACCGGCCCACGCAGTTCGAAGTGCATGTCGCGAACCGGGTGACTGGGCGTATGGGCGAGCCAGCAGCCGTCGCGGATATTCAGGCCGCCGGTGAACCCGATCCTGCCGTCCACCACCATGATCTTCCGGTGGTTTCGCAGGTTGGCGTAGGGGAAGTAGACGGGCACGCTCGTGGGCAGAAATCGCTCCGCCCGCACCCCCTTCCCCGTGAGCACGCCCACGATCGACGGGAAGGTGTAGGTCGAGCCGATGCCGTCAATCAACACCCGCACGTCCACGCCCCGCTTCACGGCCCGCGCGAGCGCGTCGGCGAAGATCCGGCCGGTGGGATCGTTGTCGAAGATGTAGCTCGCTAGGCCGATGCTTCGCGTGGCGGCGTCGATCGCGGCGAGCATCCGCGGATAGGCCTCGTCGCCGCCGGCGAGCGGCTCGATCGCGTTGCCGTCGACGAGGGGGCGATCGGTGACCTGCCCGACGAGCGTCTGGAGCGACCGCAGTGGGGCGTGATCCGGGCCGATCGCCTCGGCCAGTCGGGCGGCGCTCGGTACAGCGCCGGCGAGCTCGTGGGTGACGGTGCGGGTGCCGGCTCGCAGCCGGCTCGCGCGGGAGCGAATCCGGTTGACGCCGAGCACGGCGTAGGCGATCGCGCCGAAGACCGGCGAGAGCCAGATCAGCCCCACCCAGCCGATCGTGGAGCGGTTGTCTCGCTTCACGAGGATGGCATGGGCCGACGCGGCCACGTTGATCGCGATGATCGACCAGGCGAGCACGTGCGGCCAGAGCACGAGCCACCAGCGCCATGCCGTCGAGATGAATGTTTCCATTTAAAACACGTTTTAAAACACGTTCGCCACGAAACGGCCGCCGCGGCAGCGCTTCAGATACTCGAGCGCCGCCACCTGTCCCGTCGTCTCGAGCGCATCGCGAAAGACGGGGTCGTGGAAGCCTTCGATGTCGATGCTGCCCCGCCAGCCGCACATCCGCAGCGTGCTGATGAGGTCGGTCCAGTTCGTGTCGCCGAAGCCGGGCGTGCGGTGGTGCACGTAGGGCACTCCGCCGCGGATGCCGTGTGTGCGGATCACGTCCCAGAGCAGCGTCGCGTCTTTGCCGTGGATGTGCCAGATGCGGTGGGCGTAGCGGCGCAATTGCGGCAGCGGGTCGACGAAGCTCACGAGCTGGTGGCAGGGCTCCCATTCGAGGCCGATCACGGGGCTTTCGACCTCGGCGAAGATGGCGTCCCAGGCCTGCGGCGCGTGCGCGATGTTCCAGTCGCCGCTCTCCCACGTGCCGCGCTTCTCGCAGTTTTCGAATGCGATCCTCGCGCCCCGGTCTTCGGCCCGCCGGGCGAGCGGACGAAAGACCTCGCCGAAGCGGCCATACGATTCCGGCACCGGCCGTCCCGGCACGCGGCCGGCAAACCCCGACACGATGTCGCAGCCGAAGAGCGGCGCCGCATCGATGACCCGCTCCCAGTCGGCGATCGTCTCCGGGCTCGTGAGCGGATTACCGTAGACGCCGATCGCGCTGACCCGCGGCCGCAGCCCGTCTTCCGTCGCCGGCGCCGCGGTGAGCATGGCCGCGACGGCCGCCGCGAGCCCCTCCACGTCGAAGTTGCCCACGCTCCGGCCAAACGAAATCTGGAAGGTTTCGAATCCCAACGGGATGAGCTGGGCGATCACGTCGGGCGTGCGCTCGTGGGCGGCGACGAGCGTGCCGATCCGAATGTCGTCGTGGGCGTGCATGGCGAAAGATTACGATACCTTCGGCCCCGGGGTACAATGCGAGGGCGATGAACAAGGCGTTTTGCAAGGAGCCCGATTCCGCGGTGCCGCCCCGCTGCCCGCGGTGCGGCAACGAGGGGTCGCTCGTGTCGAGCGAGACGCTCCTGGCCCACGTGGCCCCCGCGGCGGCCGAATCGCTCGGTGAGCCGGCCTATTTTTGCGGCACTGGCGCCTGCGACGTCGCCTACTTCGACCTGATGGAGCGGTCAATTCCGGTGGCCGATGCCCACGGCCTCTTCTGGCCGAAGGATCCGCAGGGCCCCTTGTGCTCATGCCACGGTCTCACGGTCGATGACGTCGATGCCGATCTCGCGGAGGGCGTGCCCACGCGGGTGCGGGCGGTGGTGCAGCAGGCGGCCCGGCCGGATGCCGCCTGCGCCGCCACGAGCGCCGACGGTCGCCCCTGCGTGGCCCGCGTGCAGAAGCACTATCTCCGCCGCCGGTCGGAGTTGGGCGGCGCGTCATGAGGCTCCTCAGCTGGAATATCCACAAGGGGATCGGCGGCCGCGACCGCCGCTATTCGCTCGCGCGGATCATCGACTGCATCGAGGCGGAGAATCCCGACATCATTTGCCTGCAGGAGGTCGATCGGCTCGTGCGCCGCAGCCGCTTCGACGACCAGCCGCGGCTGCTCGCCCGGTACTTCCGCTGCCATTCGGTCTTCCAGGCCAACGTGCCGGTGGGGGCCGGCGCGTATGGCAATCTCGTGCTCTCGCGGTGGCCGGTCTCGAGCCGGCATCGGATCAGCCTGCGGCACAACTCGCGGAAGCCGCGGGGCGCGCAGCTGCTGGTGGTCGATGCCCCGGAGGGACGTCTGCATCTCGTGCACACGCATCTCGGCCTCGCCGAGCAGGAGCGGCAGTGGCAGATGCAACGGCTGCTCGGCCACATGCTCTTTCGCTCGGCCGACCGGCACCCCACGGTGATCGTGGGCGACTTCAACGACTGGCGCGACACGCTCGCCCCCGCGGCCCTCGCGGCGAATGGGTTTGCGCAGGTGACCGCGCCGGTGGGGCGGTTTCGCACGTTTCCGGCCTGGCTGGCGATCGGCTCGCTCGACAAGGCATTCGTGCGCGGGCCGATCGACGTTCGGCACGCCCGCGTGGTGCGGACGAGCCTCTCGAAGCGGGCGAGCGACCACCTGCCGCTCGTCGTCGACTTCCACCTCCCGTAGGACAGGCCTCTGTGCCTGTCACGCCCCGCGCCCGTCCGGCCGGATCGCCAGCACCAGCGCCACCGACAGGATCGCGAGCACCGCAAATCCTCCGAAGATCGCGGCCAGCGACACGTCCGCATCCCGCAGCACGCCGAAGCCCCAGTCGGCGAAGCCGCCGAAACTGATGCTCACGAGATTCATGATCCCGTAGCCGGTGGCCCGCAGGCTCGGCCTCGCGATCTGGCAGAGGATCGGCATGTTGTTGCAGTCGAAGAATCCCCAGCCGAGGCCGAAGAGCACGAGGCAGGCGATCGCGAAGCCGAGCGTGCTCGACAGGCCGACCCCCACGAGCGCCGGCAGGAAGAACGACATGCCGAGGGCGCTCGTATAGATCCGCCCGCGGTCGGTCGATTGCATGAGCCGGTCGGCGAGCCAGCCCCCCGCGACCACGCCCACGAGCGACGCGACCTGCACGAAGAGCACGGACGACACGCCCGCCTGCCCCTGCCCCAGGCCGAACTTCTCGCGGAGGATGTCGGGCATCCAGTCCTTCACCACCCAGCCGGCGATCGCCGGCAGCGTGAACACGGCCACGAGCAGGAGGAATTGCCGGTTCCGCAGGAGCTGGCCCACGGCCGCGAAAAACGCCGGCTCGTCGCCGGTGGCCCGGCCGTGCGGCGGGTCGCGCAGGAGAAAGAAGAGCGGCACGGCGTAGATGATGCCCGCGATCCCGCAGGCGACGAAGGCCAGCCGCCAGCCGAGGGCCGGGTCGTCGGCCACGTAGCCGGAGAAGCCGCCGAGGATCACGCCGGCATAGATGCCCGTCTGATGGACGCCCACCGCCCGCGACCGCGTCGAGCCGGTGTGAAACTCGGTGATCAGCGCGAGGGCGGCGGGAATATAAAAGGCCTCGCTGATCCCCATGATCGCGCGGGCGGCGACGAACGACTCGAACGATTCGACGTAGCCGGTCACCCAGGTGACGGCCGACCAGACGAAGAGGCTCGCCACGATGACGAGCCGGCGGCTCGTGCGATCGGCCACATAGCCGCCGAGCGGGCTCAGGATCGCGTAGACCCACTTGAACGACCCGAGCACGATCCCCCAGTTGGCCCGTGTGGCGATGTCGGGGATGTCGGCCATGATCGACGGCTTCATCGCCGCGAGCATCTGCCGGTCGAGATAGTTCAGGAGCGCCACCGGCACGAGCAGCGCGACGACGATCCAGGCCAAGCGGCTCACGCCGGGCGAACCGCGTTCGTGCGAGGAATCAGAGGGCGGTGCGTGATGCATTGGGGACGTACTATATCAATGGGGTCACCGCAGCAACCGCGGCCTTTGCCGCCGCGCTCCCAAAGCCCCTCGCGGGAGCGAGCGGGGTGATGCGAGCCATCACCATGCGGGCATTTCATCAATCCGGCCTACCGCGCCCCGAGCGATTCTTCGGCGGCTTTGATCGTGCGGTCGATGTCGGCGTCGGTGTGGGCGATCGAGAAGAAGAGCGCCTCGTATTGGCTGCAGGGCAGATAGACGCCGCGGTCGATCATCTTCCAGAAGAAGTCGGCATAGCGGGCCGTGTCGGAGAGGCTGGCCGTCTTCCAGCCGGTGACCGGCACGATCCCCGGCCCGCGCTGGAAGAACATCGTCATCATGCTCCCCACCCGCGCGACCCAGGCCGCCACGCCCGCCTGCTCGGCCGCCGCGCGGAAGCCGGCCTCGAGCCGCGCGCCATGCCGGTCGAGTGCGGCATACGGCGGACGATCGCGGAGCTCTTCGAGCGTCGCCGTACCCGCCGCCACGGCCAGCGGATTGCCCGAGAGCGTGCCCGCCTGAAAGACCTTGCCCGCCGGGAGCACGTGGTCCATGACATCCGCGCGGCCGCCATACGCCCCCAGCGGCAGGCCGCCGCCGACGATCTTGCCGAGCGTGGTGAGATCGGGCGTGATGCCGAAGAGCTCCTGCGCTCCTCCATAGGCGAGCCGGAAGCCCGTCATCACCTCGTCAAAAACCAGGAGCGCCCCGTGCTTCGCCGTGAGCCGCCGCGCCATCTCGAGAAACTCCCGCGTGGGCACGACGAGCCCCATGTTGCCCACCACCGGCTCGAGCAAGACGGCCGCGATCGCGTCGCCCTGCGCCGCAAACGCCTGCTCGAGTGACTCAGGCTCGTTGTATTCGAGCACGAGCGTGTCGCGGGCGGTGCCGCTCGTGATGCCCGGGGAGTTTGGCACGCCGAGCGTCGCGGCCGACGATCCGGCGGCCACGAGCAGGCTGTCGACATGGCCGTGATAATTGCCCGCAAACTTGATCAGCTTGTCGCGGCCGGTAAACCCGCGGGCCAGCCGCACGGCGCTCATCGCCGCCTCGGTGCCACTGCTCACCATCCGCACCTTCTCGATGCTCGGCACGGCCGCGATGATGAGTTCCGCGAGCCGGCTCTCGGCCTCGGTGGGGGCGCCGTAGCTCGTGCCCGTCGTGAGCGCCGCCTCGATCGCCGCGATCACCCGCGGATGGCGATGGCCGAGGATCATCGGGCCCCACGAGCCGATGTAGTCGAGATAGGTGTTGCCGTCGATGTCGGTGAGGTGCTGGCCGGTGGCCGACCGGAAGAAGATCGGCTCGCCACCGACGCCGCCAAAGGCGCGGGCCGGAGAATTCACGCCACCGGGAATGAGCGCCTTGGCGCGGGCGAAGGCTGCGTGGCTCTTGGTGAATGTCGTGCTGGTGGAAACGCTGGGCATGGGGCGGCTTCTTCCATCCTTATCGCGGGCTAGGGGCGAGTTTTTCCTTGGCGGCTGCGACGGCCTTCGCGGCATGGGGCCGTTCGCCGTAAAGTTCGACGAGCCCTTCGAGCAGCGCGCGACGCTCGTCGAGGGCGGCTTCGCGCTGCGCGGCATCGGGGAGCGCCGCTGCCCGGACGGCCAATGCATCGGCCTGCTTGAGAATCGTCGCGGTCCGCTCAGCGTCTTCCGCCTGCTCGCGGGCCGCCAGCGGCGCGAGCAGGTCGATCTGCCGTTGGACGAGCTTGAGCCAGAGCCCGTCGTCTTCGGCCTTTGCCGACGAGCCATGCAGCGCGAGCAGTGCCTCGAGCGCCTCGCGGCAGGCCGACGGGCTCTCCGCCTCGCGATCCATCGCGGCCCGGTAGTCGCGCTCGATCGGCGGGAGCACGCGGTTGCCGAGCACGCGGCGGCGCGACCGCTTCTCGAGCGCGTCGAGATCGAGGGATTGCTCGAGCGCCTTCACCTCGGCAGCCCGGGGATCGGCGGCATGCCGCGCGAGAAAGAGCTCGATCGACGGGCGGGCGTCGCGGAGATCGATCTCGCTCCCCGCCACGTCGGCCTGGGCCTGGATCTGCTTGATCCGGCCAAAGAGCTCGTCGGCTGTGAGCGGCTTGAAGAGCAGATAGCCGCCGGCCCCGAGCGTGGCGATCGTCACGACCGCGGTGAGGGCCTGCCACAGCCACTGCCGAGTGCGGTCGCGGGCGGCCCGTTCGCGAGCCTGCTTGTCGAGCTCCTCGACTGTCGTGAAGCGATTGCGCGGCGGCCGATCGACCACCGTGCTGGAGCTGGGCGAGAGACTTTTTTCGGCGCTCTTCGGGGCGGCGCCGGCTGTGGAAGCCTGCGTCGTGTGGTGCGGACGATTGCCGGTGAAGGCCTGCGTGGCGGGGACCTCGCCATCCACGGCAGTCGCCGGCTTCTGCGCCCAGATGATGCCGTCGTCGGGCATCGTGTCGGGGAACGGCTCGACGGCGTTGCCCGAGGCCGGCGTGTGGGGCAGCGTGGCGGCAAACAGATCGACCGCGGCGGCGGGCTGCGGCGCGACCGGCTCTTCTTGCGGCGCGGGTGACACCGCCGGCGGCGTCTCCACCGCGGCCGCATCGATCGCCGAGAGCAGCCGGCCGAGGGCCAGCGCGTTGGCCGGCCGCGCAGCGGGATCTTTTGAAAGCAGCTTGTCGATCAGCTGGTCGAGCGCCGGCGGCACGTCGGCCACGAGCGAGGCGATCCGCGGCGGTGGCTCGCGGCGCTGGCTCTCGATCACGTCGGTCACCTGCTTGCCCTGAAAGGGCGGCCGGCCCGCGAGCATCGCAAACATCACGAGCCCGAGCGCGTAGAGATCGGCCCGGTGGTCGAGCGGCTTGCCGGAGGCCTGCTCCGGCGCCATGTATTCGGCCGTGCCCACGATGTGGCCGTGGGCCGTGTGGCCGGTGGCGCCGAAGAGCCGCGCGATGCCGAAGTCGGCGAGCTTCACGTCGGCGAGCTGGAAATCGCTCGCTGTGCCCTCGGCGGCAACGCCGGGCACGAGCAGGTTGGCGGGCTTGAGATCGCGATGGATCACGCCGTGGTCGTGGGCCACCTTGAGCGCCCGCGTGACCGCGAGCGCCACCGCGATCGCCTCCCGCCATGTAAACCGCCGGCCCGAACGCAGCAGTTGCTCGAGGCTCTTGCCGCGGACGAGCTCCATCGCGAAATACGGCTGCTCGTCCTCCTCGCCGAATGCGAGCAGCTGCACGATGCCTGGATGCCGCAGGCCCTTGAGCGTCTCGATCTCCGACGTGAACCGCTTGCGGAGACCGCTGTCGTCAGCCAGGTGGGCGGCGAGCAGCTTGACGGCCACGGTCGCGCCGGTGGTCGTGTCGGTGGCCTCGTAGACGGCTCCCATGCCCCCGCGGCCGAGGCGACTGCCGAGTGTGTAGGGGCCCATCTGCTCGCGTTGCATGGTGGCAGTGTATCCTGCCGCCATGACTGCAGACCATTCCACCGTCGTCCTGCCGCGAACGACGAACCAAGCCCGCGGCCTGGCCCGCTATTGCATCGATTTTCTCGCCAGCCCGCGGCCGATCGGCCGGGCCACGCTCGAGCGGCTCGGGCAGTTTCACCTCGACAGCGTCGGCTGCGGTGTGTCGGCGATCGCGCAGGGGGCCAATGCCCCGACGGTGCTCCGCCGCGAGGCGCTGGCCACCGCGCCGGCTGCGGGCACGCGCGGCGGCCTCTGCTTCGGCTCCGCGCAGCCCTGCGCCATCGAGAAGGCCGTGGCGGCGAATGCGTCGGCCGTGCGCGAATGGGATTCCAACGGCACGAACTTCGGCTACGACAAGGCGAAGGGGCGGACGGCGGGTGAATTCGGCCACAACGACTATTATCCCGTCGCCATCGCCGCGGCCCGCGAGGCCGGCCTCGACGGCGATGCCACGCTCCGCGTGATGCTCGTCATCGACGAGATCCGCGGTCGGCTCGCGGAGGTCTTCGCGCTGCGGAACTATGCGATCGACCACGTGCACCACGGCACGGTCGCCTGCGCGGCGGCCTATGCGGCGGCGCTCGGCGGCACGGAAGACCAGATCGAGTCGGCGATCGGGATGGCAGTCGCGCACTACGTGCCCTTCCGCGCGATCCGCGCCGGCCACCAGCTCTCCGATTCGAAGGGGGCGTCGGCGGCGCTCGCCGCGGAGGCGGCCGTGATGAGCGCGCGGCGGGCGCTGGCGGGCTTCGTGGGGCCGCAGGATGTTTTTCGCAATCCACTCGCGATCTACCGGCTCAACCAGCCCTGCCCCGACGGCGAGAGCCCGTTCGATCTCGAGCTCGGCGTGACGGGCGACGCCTTCGCGATCAACGCGATGCACTTTAAGCTCGGGCTCTACGAGCACCAGTCGGCCGGGGCGCTGCAGTCGCTCGTCGATCTCTTCGCGGCGCGGCCCGCGGTCGCCGCAGACCTCGACGCGATCCGCCGCATCCGCGTCACAATCTACGAGCCCGCCTACTCGATCATCGCCGACCCGGCCAAGCGCACGCCCACCACGCGGCAATCGGCCGACCACTCGCTCCCCTTCATCCTCGCAAAGACGCTCCTCAAGGCCCGCGCCGCCGCGAGCCGCGGCGAGGCGATCGGCTGGGAGTCGCTCATGCTCCTGCCCGACGACTATTCCGACACGGCGATCGCCGACCCCGAGGTGAAGCGGCTCATCGAGCGGATCGCGATCGAGCACGGCGGCCGCGACTACGACGCCCGCTATCCCGAGGGCATTCCCACGAGCGTGGCGATCGAGCATGAATCGCTCGGCACGCTCGGCGGCGAGCTGGTGGATTTTCCGCTGGGCCACGCCCGGTCCGACGCCGCCCGCACCGGAGTAATCGTGAATCTCAAGTTCGACCGGCTCGTCGCCGGCGCGGTAGACGATCCGGCCACGCTCCGCGAACGGATGAAGCTCGCCGGCAAATCAGCCGCCGAGATCGCGGAGTTGTATGCGTTTGAGTTGCGTACGCCTCCGGCGTGCGATTGACAGGCTGAAGCCTGTCCTCCCTTTGGAGTTCCCGCATGACCGATCATTCCGAACACTCATCCCCCGCCTGGATGTCGCGCTGGCTCGTCGCCGCCGGCATCTACAACCTCGCCTGGGGCGGCCTCACCGTGCTCTTCCCGCGGTGGCTCTTCGACCTCACCGGGATGGAGCAGCCGAATTATCCGTTCATCTGGCAGTGCGTCGGCATGATCGTGGGCGTGTATGGCATCGGGTATCTCGCCGCAGCGCGGGATCCGATCCGGCATTGGCCGATCGTGCTCGTGGGGTTTCTCGGCAAGATCTTCGGTCCGCTGGGGTATGCGATGGGCGTGCTCAAGGGCGAAGTGCCGGTGGCCTTCGGTGTGACGCTGCCCACCAATGACCTGATCTGGTGGGTGCCGTTCGCGCTGATCCTCTATCGGGCCGCGAAGGCTTCGAAAACGTGACGCTCTCCGACCTTCTGCTCATGGCGCAGGCAATCGCCTCGGGGGCGATGTGTGGCGTGATCTGGTTTGTGCAGATCATCCACTATCCGCTCTTCGTGCGGCTGGACGGCCCCGACGCGACGGACTACGCCCAAGAAAACCAGCGTCGCACGGGCAGCGTCGTGATCCCGTTCATGCTCGTCGAGGGGCTCGCGGCCGCCGCGCTCGCCTGGCGGCCGCCGCCGGGAGTGCCCTTCCCCGTCGCGATTGCCGGCGTGGCGATCGTCGTCGCGCTCTGGCTCTCGACGGCGCTGGTGCAGATGCCGCTGCACGCGCGGCTGGCCCGCGAGGGCGAGTCGCCGGCCGTGGTCGCCGCGCTCGTGCGGTCAAACTGGCTGCGGACGGCCCTCTGGTCGGCCCGCGCCGCGCTCGCCGTCTGGATGCTCCGGGCGGCGGTGTAGTTTTTGACCGCGATTCGGTCTACGATTGAGCCTGAAGGGATGGCCTCCATGAATGCTGATGGGTCGGCACAAACCCCGTGGACGAGCGAACAAAAAGCTGCTGCGCGCCGATGGGTGGATGCCTGGCGGGCGGCTGGGCCCGCGCTCGAGGCGGTGCGAGTCAAAGAACTGCGTGCGCTCGATGGTCATCGAGCGATCGCCCTGCTGACGGGGCCGGCGGATTATCGCGCGGAGCCGCGGAAAGTTCGCTCGTCGTCTGGGCTCGTCGAACAGCAGCGTTGGTTCATGAAGGCGCGCGAACGTGCTTGAGGTCTATCGCGCTGCCGCGGAACTGCAGCGTCGCTGCGATGCCCAGCGGTGGCGCTTCTGCCTGATCGGCGGCCTTGCTTTGCAGCGCTGGGGCGAGCCGCGCGAAACGATCGACGTCGACGTGACGTTGCTGACGGGATGTGGAAGCGAAGAGTCATTCATTCGGACCATCCTTTCGTGGTACGAGCCGCGGGTGCCGGATGCGATGTCATTCGCCCTCGTCAACCGGGTTGTTCTCGTGCAGGCTCCGTCCGGCGTCGGCATCGACATTGCCCTGGGGGGACTTCCCTTCGAGGAACTGGCCGTCGAGCGAGCCACGCCGTACGAATTCATGCCGGGGGTTTTTCTGCGGACTGCCTCGGCCGAAGATCTGATCGTCATGAAGGCCTTTGCCGCCCGCCCGAAGGATTGGGTGGACGTGGAAGCCATCATCATCAGGCAGGCTGGGAAGCTCGACTGGCCCTACATCCGCGGCCAACTCGGCCCTCTGGTGGAGCTGAAGGGTGAGCCGGAGATTCTGTCCCGGCTGGAATCGCTGCGTGAGCGTGGCGAGTAAGGCTGCGAAAAACACCGCTATCACGATCGTGGGTCCCGCCATGCGCCATGTTCTGAACGGCCTGATTCCCGTCGACAAGCCGACGGGGGTGACGTCGCGCGGCGTCGTCGATCTTGTGGCCAGGGCGCTCGGGATGAAGGCGGTTGGGCATGCGGGCACGCTCGATCCGCTCGCCGCCGGCGTCGTGGTCGTGTGCGTCGGTCACGCGACGAAGCTCGTCGAGTATGTGCACGAGTTGCCGAAGAGCTATGCGTCGGCATTCCTGCTCGGCCGGTCGAGCCCGTCGGACGACTTCGAGACGCCGATCGAGGTCGAGGAGAGCCCCGTCGTGCCCACGCGCGATGATGTCGAGACAGCCCTTGCAGGTTTTCGCGGCGAGATCCTCCAGCGGCCCTGCGACTATTCCGCCGTTCACGTCGACGGCAAGCGGGCCTATCGCCTTGCGCGGAAGGGCCGTGAGATCGTGCTCGAGCCGAAGCGGGTGCGGATCGACCGCCTCGAGATCACGGGCTTCGAATGGCCCCGGCTCGCGCTCGACGTGGTTTGCTCGTCGGGCACGTTCATTCGTGCAATCGGTCGCGATCTGGCCGAGGCCCTCGGCACGAAGGCCGTGATGGAGTCGCTCGTGCGGACGGCGGTCGGGCCGTTCACGCAGGCTTTGTCGCTTCCGCTCGAGGCGATCACGCCCGAAGCCGCTCGCGCCGCCCTCCTGCCCTGCGCGGCGGCCGTTTCGCATCTCGAACGCGTGACGCTCGCCGGGGATCAGCTCGCCCTTGCGATCCGCGGCGGGCTCGTCGCCGCGTGCTCCCCTGCCCCGGCGCTGGCCGCGGTCGATCCGACGGGCGACCTCGTCGGCATCCTCAAGCTTCACGAATCGGGCAGCCACCGCCTGCGGCCGAACTTCCACGGACTGGGCTGACCGCCCCCGGTTCCCGGGAAGCCCGTGGCGGAGAAGCCCGCAGCGCAAGCGAAGTGGACATGCTGCCGCAAGACCGCGCTATTTCCCGCGGAGCGAGTCTTTCAGGCTGATGAAGTCTGAAAGCAGGAAGATCACGGTGAAGAACGCGAGCGTCACCTCCATGAGCGTGACGAGCTTCGCGGCGATCGACTGCGGTGTGATGTCGCCGAAGCCGAAGAATGTGAAATTCAGCAGGCTGTAGAAGAAGCAGTCGAAGAGGATCCGCGGCTCGCCAAGCCCCGCCGTGAATCCCGCGAAGCTCTCCGGCTCGGCCGCCTCGAGCAGGAAGAAGTCGAGCGCGAAGGAGACCGTGATCTGCGCCATGTTCACGCCCATCAGCGCGAGAAACCTGTGGTAGGGAATCTCGTGCGACGTGGCGAGGAGGATATGCTGGAGGTTTTCGACGAAGAAATAAGCCGTCTTGGCGAGGGCGAGCGTTGCCACGATCCAGCAGACGGCCGCCGGCGAAACGATCCCCGCCCGCCAGACCTCGTGCACGATCGCGGCGACGACGAGGATGACGACGGTCTCGACGACCTGTCGCGAAAACTGGCTGGGATGCGGACGGGCGGTCATGCAGGGAATTGTACGTCGAACGTGGCTAGTAGACCGCTTGCTCCGCAAGCGGATCCAAACCCGCTTGCGGAGCAAGCGGTCTACTTTCCAATCCGCTCAACCGCCCCCACCCGCACGACCGGAACCGTTGACCGCGCGGGATGCCCGCCGCCCGGCCGCCCGGGCCAAAACTGGCCTGTAGAGTTTGGATGGAAAGGACTCCCCATATGGCAACCGTCGATCGCTCTCTGCCCGCATCGCTCGCGCCCCGCAGCACCTTCGGAGGCCGCTTCGGCGCCCCCAAGGCCCCTGCCCTCGAGATCACGGAGGTCGCCCCGCGCGACCGCATCCGCGATCTGACGGCGCTCGTGCTCCTCGCGGTCTGCGCGTTTCTGATCGCGGCCCTGGCGACGTTCGATCCGGCAGACCCGCCGGCAGCGCGGGAGTTTCCGCCTCACGCCCGCGCGACCAATGCCTGCGGCCTGCTCGGCTCCACGGTCGCGACGGCGCTCACCGAAAGCTTCGGCCTCGGCGCCTGGTTCATCGTCGCGCTTCTCGCCGGCCTCGATGTCGCCCTGCTCCGCCGCCGCGCGCTGCCCGATCTCCCGCTGCGGGCCGTGGGCGCCGTGCTGGCGACGATCGGCGTCTGCACGCTTCTGGCGATGTTTTGCCCGGCCTGGGTCGCGCGGCCGATCTGGGGGCCAGGCGGGGCGACCGGCGCCACCGGCCGGCTCTTCGCCGAGGCCTATTTCGCCACCGCGGGCGCCGCGATCGTGGTGACAACGCTCACGGGCGCCGGCCTCTTCCTCGCCTGCGACGCGGTGCTCGTGCGGGCGGCCGCGGCTGCGGCTGGGCTCGCGACGATCGTGGGTGAGGCGGGCAGCGCGCTTGGCCGTAGGCTCGCGGCCCGGTCGGCGGCAGCCACGCCTGAAACTGAGTTGTCCGATTCGCTGGAAAGATTCCCCGGCCTGCGGTCTCGCCTCGCAGTCCAGCTCGATGCCGACGACGAGGATGGCGCCGACGACGAAAGCGACGACGAGCCGACGATCCGCGTCCGCCGCCGCGAGAAGCCCGCCATCGAAACCGACGAATTCGAGGCCGACGCCGCCGACGCTGATGCCGAGGCCGCCGACGAGGCCCTCGAAGACGACGAGGAGAGTGAGGGCGAGCCGGAGCCGGTGGTGCCGATCAAGTCGCTCGCGATGCGCCGCAAGAAGCCCGAAGTGCTCGATCTCTCGCCGGATCCGACGGCCGACTATGAGCTGCCGAGCCTCGACCTGCTCCTCCCGACCGAATATCTCGAGAGCGACCAGCAGGAGCAGGAGGTGCGCGACCGGGCGCGGGTGCTCGAGAAGACGTTCGGCGAGTTTGGCTTCAAGGTGAAGGTGGTCGAGATCGAAACCGGCCCCGTGATCTCGCAATACGAGATCGAGCTCGAAGCGGGCCTGCGGCTATCGAAGATCACGAACCTCGCCGACGACCTCGCCATCGCGCTGCGCGTGCCGAGCGTTCGCATCGTGGCCCCGATCCCGGGCAAGAACTCCGTCGGCATCGAGGTGCCCAACACCACGCGGCAGATGGTCCGCCTCCGCGAGGTGATCGAGGAGACGCAGTCGAAGAGCCGCACGATGAAGATCCCGATCTTCCTCGGCAAGGACGTGGCGGGCAATCCGATGGTGGTGGACATGGCGAGCATGCCCCACCTCCTGATCGCCGGCCGCACGGGCACCGGAAAATCGGTCTGCTTGAACTCGATCATCGTCTCGATGCTCATGACCCGCCGGCCCGACGAGGTGCGGATGCTGATGATCGACCCGAAGATGGTCGAGCTCACGCCCTACAAGTCGCTGCCCCACCTCATGCATCCGGTCGTCACCGACATGAAGAAGGCCGAGGCGATCCTCGCCTGGGCGGTGGACAAGATGGAAGAGCGCTATGCCCTGCTCGCGAAGGTGGGCGTCCGCCACCTGACGCAATACAACGCGCTGGGCCGCGAGACGATCCTCGAGCGGGTCAAGCCCGAGACGGAGGAGGCGGCGGCCGCCATCCCCACGACGATGCCCTTCATCGTGATGATCGCCGACGAGATCGCCGACATGATGATGACGGCGGGCAAGGAGATCGAGGCCCACATCATCCGGCTGGCCCAGAAGAGCCGGGCCGTGGGCATCCACCTCATCCTCGCCACGCAGAAGCCGACGGTGGACGTGATCACCGGCCTCATCAAGAGCAACCTGCCGGCGCGGATCGCCTTCCAGGTGGCCAGCCGCACCGACAGCCGCGTGGTGCTCGACGAGATGGGGGCCGAGCGGCTCCTCGGCAACGGCGACATGCTCTTCCTCTCGCCGGGCACGAGCCAGATCCTGCGCGGCCAGGGCACGTTCCTCTCCGACGACGAAATCAACCGCGTGATGGGGGCGATCGGCACGAGCGAGCCGCAGTATGCCGCGGAGCTCGTGAACCTCCAGCCGGCGCCGTCGGGCGATGCGCCGAAGGGTGGCAATCCGAAAGACAAAGACGAGCTCTACGAGGCGGCCGTGGAGGTGGTGATCCGCGAGGGCCGCGGCAGCGTGTCGCTCCTGCAGCGGGCGCTGGGCGTGGGCTACGGCCGCGGCGCCCGGCTCATCGATTTCATGGCGGAGGACGGCGTGGTGGGGCAATACGCCGGCTCGCAGGCCCGCGAGGTCTTGATCACGCTGGAGCAGTGGGCCGAGCGCAACGGCACGCAGCCCCTCCCCGCCGACCCGGCCCCGCGCAAGCTCAAGATCCAGCCGCACGCCGCCCCGGCCGCGGAGCTCCTCGACGCCGACGAGGACGAGGATGAGGACGAAGAGGACGCGGAAGACGACTTCGAAGAGTCAGACGACGACTTCGAAGACGACGAAGAGGAATCTCCCCGGTAGGACAGGCTGCAGCCTGTCACACAGCAGGCCTCAGCCTGTCACCAGCCTGTCGAACGTGCGCCTCCGGCGTGCGAAAGACAGGCACGGAGGCCTGTCCTACGGTAATGGAAACGTCGCCTCCACCGCGTGCTCGGTCGCCCCATCGAGCTTGCGGCTCTCGTAGAGCTGAAATCGATCGACCGGGATGCCGTCGATCGCGAGGCCCGACGTATCGGCGAGAAACCGCGCCATCCACGCCCGCGGCACGGCCGGCGTGAGCCGTGCGAGCGTGACGTGCGGCACATATGGCCGATGCTCGACGTCGAGCCCGCACGATTCGATCGCCGTGGCAATCGCGGCATGCAGTTCGACGAGCGGCGGCGACTCCGCCACCGCCGCCCAGAGCACGGTCGGCCGGCCGCGCGGCGGAAACACGCCCGTGCCGCGGAGTGCGATCGGAAACGGCCCCTGCCGCACGCGGGCGAGCGCCGTCTCGAGCGCCGCGCGGCTTTCATCCTCGACGTCGCCGAGGAAGTGCAGCGTGAGGTGCAACTGCGCCGCCCGCACCGGTCGCACGCCCCGCGGTGGCTCGGCGACCAGCTGCCCGAGCTGCCAGCAGACCTGCTTGGGCAGGTCGATCGCGATGAAGAGCCGTCGGGGCATGGCCACGCTTTCAGCGGGATCAACGTGGGAAACCAGCGGTGATTTTCGGGTCTGGGGATTCCGACTACGCTACCAGGATGCGCACGATCGAAATCTACGACACCACCCTCCGCGACGGCTCCCAGGGCGAGGGTGTGAACTTCTCGCTCGAAGACAAGCTCGCCATCACGAAGCGGCTCGACGAGGCGGGCGTCGATTACATCGAGGGGGGCTATCCGCTCTCGAATCCAAAAGACGCGCAGTATTTCACGCGGGCCCGCGACCTCGCGCTGCGGCACTCGAAGGTCTGCGCCTTCGGCATGACCCGCCGCCGCGGCATGACGGCCGCCGAGGACCCCGGCATGAAGGCCCTGCTCGATGCCGGCACGAGCGTGGTGACGATCGTCGGCAAGACATCGGCCTTCCATGTGAGCGAGGTGCTCGGTGTCTCCCGCGAGGAAAACCTCGCCATGATCGCCGACACGGTCGCCCACCTCACGCAGGCCGGCCGCGAGGTCTTCTACGACGCGGAGCACTTCTTCGACGGCTGGAAGCTCGACCGCGACTATTCCGCCGCCACGATCGTCGCCGCGGCGCAGGCCGGCGCGACGCGGATCGTCTGCTGCGACACCAACGGCGGCACGCTCCCCGACGAGGTCGCCCGCATCCTCGGCGAGGCGGCGGCGGCCCTGAAGGCGGCCGGCTGCGAGCGGCCGCTGGCGATCCACTGCCACAATGACTGCGATCTCGCCGTCGCCAATTCGCTCTCCGCGGTCGCGGCCGGCGCCGTGCAGGTGCAGGGCACGATCAATGGCATCGGCGAGCGGTGCGGCAACGCCGATCTGATCTCCGTCATCGCCAACCTCGCGCTCAAGCTGCCCGGCTACCGCGTGCTCCACCGCGGCGACGGCTCCGGCACGGCCCACCTCACCGAGCTGTCGCGATTCGTCTACGAGACGGCGAACATGAGCTACCGCCCCGGGCAGCCGTTTGTCGGCGCGAGCGCCTTTGCCCACAAGGGCGGCATGCATGTGCACGCCGTGGCGAAGGCGACCGAGTCATACGAGCACATTCCCCCGGAGGCCGTCGGCAACTCGCGGCGGATCCTCGTCAGCGAGCTCTCCGGCCGATCCAATATCGCCGCGCTCGTGACCCGGCCCGACGTGAAGAACGATCGCGGCCTGCTCGATCGGGTGCTCGCGGAGGTCTGCCGCCTCGAGAACGAAGGCTGGCAGTTCGAGGCGGCCGGGGCGTCGTTCGAGCTGCTCGTCGACCGCTGCGCCGGCACGTTCAAGCCCCGCTTCGAGAAGCAGAGCTACAACGTAGCCGTCGAGAGCCGCGACGGGCGGGACGTGCGGACCGAGGCCACCGTGAAGCTGCTCGTGGACGGCGTGCAGCGGCACGAGGTGGCCGAGGGGGACGGCCCCGTGAACGCCCTCGACGCCGCGATCCGCAAGGCCCTCGACCCCATCTACCCCGGCCTCGCGCGGATGCACCTGCTCGACTACAAGGTGCGGGTGATCAACGCCCAGGAGGGCACGGCGGCGAAGGTCCGCGTGTCGATCGAGAGCACCGACGGCGAAAACGTCTGGGGCACGGTGGGCGTGAGCGAAAACGTGATCGAGGCGAGCTGGCTGGCGCTCGCCGATTCGTTTCACTACTACCTCTCGAAGTAGGACAGGCTTCAGCCTGTCCGGAAGTGCCGACAGGCTGAAGCCTGTCCTACTCATGCCGTAGCCGCCGGAGTTGCGGGGTTTTTGCGGAGGGGGTACAAGCGTAGGAAATTCCGCGACATATCCGTCCTTTTCCTGAAACTGGGTGACACGATGCGCTCCTCCGCTGCACTGATGCTCTGCTGCCTGTTTCTGACCGCCTCCGCGTGCGCCAACGAGGCCGGATGGACGAGCCTGTTTGACGGCAAGACGCTCGCCGGCTGGAAGAGCTACACGGGCAAGCCGATCGGGAGTCAGTGGGTGGTGGAGGACGGGGCGATCCACCTCGCCACGGGCGGCGGCGGCGATATCGTCACGGAGAAAGAGTTTCGGAACTTCGAGTTTCAGTTTCAATGGAAAGTGGCCCCGGGCGCCAACAGCGGCGTGATGTATCGGGTGCGTCCCGGCGACAATGCCCCCTACTTCAGCGGCCCCGAATACCAGGTGCTCGACGACTCCAAGCACAGAGACGGCGGCAATCCGAAGACATCGGCGGCCGCTCTCTACGGCCTGATCGCCGGCGCTGGCAAGGAGCTCAAGCCCGTCGGCGAGTGGAATACCGGAAAGATCGTCGTGAACGGCAACCACATCGAGCATTGGCTCAACGGCCGCAAGGTGGTCGAGACCGACATCGGCACCGATGCCTGGCGCGGCCTGATCGCCGGCAGCAAGTTCAAGGACTGGCAGCAATTCGGCGGCGCGCCGCAGGGCACGATCTGCCTCCAGGATCACGGTGACAAAGTCTGGTTTCGCGACCTGAAGATTCGCGAACTCGAGCCACGATGACGGCCCGCCGAGAACCCTGCGATGGCGACGCTCATCATTCAAAGTGTGGATGCGACCAGCCCGGATCGCGTCATGCGAGTCGAGGGGAAGATTGTCTATATTGGCCGCTCGCCGAAGTGCACGGTCCAGCTCAATGACCCGACGGTGAGCAGGCTGCATGCCGCGCTCACGCGGCAGGCAGACGGCAGTTGGGCGCTCGTCAGGCACAAGGCGGCCCAGCCGGTCTGGATCGATGGCGAGGCGGTCGACAAGAAACCGCTCCGCGGCGGCGAGAGCATTCGGATCGGCGGCTTCACGATTCTCTTCCAGGCGGAAAATAGTCCGGTGGCTGGCGTGGACGACGAGACGGTCCGCGGTCAGCCGGTGGTCGCGCTGCCCGAAGATGCGACTGAGGCCACGCTCTGGTTTGAAGCGGGTGGCCCGGGGGCCGAATCGCTCCCGCTGACCCGCGTGGTGACGGTGTTTGGCCGGGGCGAGGAGTGCGACGTCGTTCTCGACGACCAGCGTTGCTCCCGCAGGCACATGGAGATCAGCCGCGTCGGCGATGCCTTCGTGCTGCGGGATCTCGGCAGTACCAACGGCGTGCTCGTCAACGGCGAGCGCGCGACTGGCGAGGTCGAACTCGTCAGCGGCGACGTGATCCAGGTGGGCGGGGCGCGGATGCGGTTCGAGCTCGACGACGAACTCGAACCATTGACCATCCCGGCGACGGCACCCGTCGCCGACGCCGCCCTGTCCGATCCTCCCCTCATCCCCACCGCTCCTTCCCTGCCCGTCGCGCCTGCCGCGGCTCAGGGCCTGGTCGACAGGTGGACGCGGGCCACGCCCTTCACGCAGGTCGCCTCGGCCCTGGCGGCGGCCATGATCATCGTGGCTGGATTCTTCATCGCGACCGTGTGGTCGCGACGCGATGCGATGCAGCCGCAGGAGATGGCCGCCCGCCCCGCCGGCCAGAAGACTGCGGCGCCGGTCAAACGTGGCGATCCTGCCCCTGAGGCCGATGACGAACGGGTGGCCGCGACCATCGAGCAGCCGGAATCCCAGCCGGAGTCGGAGCCCGATCCCGTCGCCACGGAGGAAAGCGAGCCGCGCAACGCGGAAGTGGACGACGCCCCGCTCCTCGCTCTCGCAAAGCCGCGGAAACCGCGAGACCAGGCACTGGAGCCGATGCGCGGCTCCGGGAAGACCGCCAAGGCAGCGGCTGAAGACGACGATTTTGCCGACGCGGAAGACGCCGAAGAATCCTCCGAGCCGGATCGCAAATTCGCCGATCTGCTCGAGCAGGGCGAATCGAAGAAGGAACGCCGCGAAAAGCAGCGTGAAGAGCCGGTCCAAGAGGCGAGGGAGGAGGCGAGCGAGGAGACGAGTGACGAGACGGCTGAAGAAGCGAGCCACGAGACCGAGGGCTCGGAGGCCGCCAAGACGGCGCGGCTCGCGGTGCCCGATGAGGCCGAGGTCGCGGCGGCGCTGGCGAGCATCAAGGAGGTCTATGCCGAGGACCTCGCCGATTCGCGGGCGCTCGGCCCCACGCTCTCGAAGCTGCTCTCGGCGGCGAAGAAGTCGTCGAAGCCGGCGAGCAAATACGCGTTGCTTATCGCGGCCGAGCAGAAGGCCGTGCAGTCGGGCGATTTCGCGGAAGCGATCGACGTCATTGACGAGCGGGCCGAGATGTTCGACGTGGATGCCCTGCAGTGCCGGCTCGACATGCTGCGCGAGGCATCGAAGACCGCCGCCGACGCCAACGCCGAGATCTACGTATTCACCGTCAAAGTGGCGGGGGATGCGATCGACGCGGAGCGATTCGAGGTGGCGACGAAGGCCGCCGGCCTCGCCGCACACGTGGCCGTGATGCTCGACCAGCAGTCGCTGGCGAAGGTGGTGCGAAGCCCGTTTGGGTCGAATGCCAGCGGCCCGGGTGCGGGCCCGGCGCCCGCCACCAAGGCGGATGGCCCGCGCAGGGCGGACTCTGCCAAGCATCTGCGGCTCGCCGTGTCGGAGTGCAAGAAACTGCATCAGAAATATGAGCAGGCCCGCGCGGAGCTCGCGCAGACGCCGGGCGACGAGAAAGCCTCGGAGACCGTCGGCAAGTATCTCTGCTTCGTGAGGGGGGATTGGCAGGCCGGCCTGCGGGCCCTCGCCGCCGGCGAAGAAGGCGTCTTGCGGTCCCTTGCCGAGCGCGAGCTGGCGCTCATGCTGGATGCCGGAGCGGATCCGGCCAAGGTCTTTGCCTTGGCGGGCGATTGGTGGGCCCTCGCCGACGCGCCGCGGCGATCAGCCGACCTGCCGGCGCTGGCCGCTGCCACCGTGAAGCATCACGCAGCCGGCATCTACGAGTGGATTCTCGGCAAACTCTCCGATCCGATCGAGGCCGAGCTGGCAAAGAAAAGAATCGCGGCGGCCGCCGACGAATCGCCTCCCTGGCGCGTCGAGCCGCGCAGCCGAGACGAGCTCTAGGGCAAATCCGCTTGCGGAGCAAGCGGTCTATTGCCCTCCCGACTCCGGCTGCCTTTGTTGACCAGGTCATCTGGTCTGGTATGATTCCACCATGAAGACCGTCATCCTCTCGACGTTCAAGGCCCACTGCATCGCGCTGCTTCGCGAAGCGCAGAAAACCGCCGAGCCGATCATCGTGACGCGGCGCGGCCGACCACTGGCCCGCATCGAACCAGTCCAAGAGCCGGTGCCGATGCGCCGCTTCGGCAAACAGCGCGGCCGCATGCGGATCAAGGGCGACATCGTGCATGCGGACTTTTCGGCCGACTGGGAAGCGGCTTCGTGAGCTTTCTGCTCGATACGCACGTCTGGATCTGGACGCAGGAGCAGCCGGATGCCATCGGCCCCGAGGCCAGAACCCTGCTCGAGACAACCAGCGATGAATTATGCGTGTGCGCCGTCTCGTCGCTCGAGATCGCCCGCCTCGTTGCCGGCGGTCTGTTGGAACTCAAGGGCAGCCTTGATCGCTGGGTGCGGACCGCGCTCGATACGCTCGAGGCCCGTAGCATCGACATCGATCACCGGATTGCGATCGAGGCCTACAAACTCCCAGGGCGTTTTCACAAGGATCCCGCCGATCGGATGCTCGTGGCAACGGCGAGGATCAACGGCCTGACGCTCGTGACCGCCGACGAGCGAATCCTCTCCTACCGGGCGGTTCGCACGCTCGACGCCCGCCGGTAGGTTGCGGGCGACCCAGCGCGAGCGGGGGCCTTGAATCGGCCGCGCACCCATTCGCGCTGGCACCCGATTGCAGACGTCGGCTACATTCCCGTGCTTCCGGACTCCGGGCTTCCTGCATTCACCCCCGGATCTGCTGTTTCGATCAGACCCGCTGTTCCGAATCAATTAGACCTCCTGTTTCGATTCAATGCCCGAACTGCCCAAGCAATACGACCACAAGGCCGCGCAGGCCCGCTGCCGGAGCCTCTGGGACGCCGGCCGCTACTGGCACGCCGAGCCCGAGGCCGGCCGCGACGTCTTCTCGATCGTGATCCCGCCGCCAAACGTCACAGGCGCCCTCCACCTCGGCCACGCCCTCAACAACACGCTGCAGGACGTGCTCGTGCGCACGCGGCGGATGCAGGGCTTCCTCACGCTCTGGATGCCCGGCACCGACCATGCCGGCATCGCCACGCAGGCGGTCGTCGAGCGGCGACTCCTCGAAGAGGAAAAGCTCTCGCGTCACGACCTGGGCCGCGAGAAACTCGTCGAGCGGATCTGGGCCTGGAAGGAGCAGTACGAGAAGCGGATTCTCGGGCAGCTCCGCGACCTCGGCGCCAGCTGCGATTGGGACCGCACCCGCTTCACGCTCGACGAGCGGTGCGCGGGAGCCGTGCGCGAGGCCTTCTTCCGGCTCTTCCAGAAGGGCCTCGTCCGCCGCGGCAAGCGGCTGGTGAACTGGGACACCTTTCTGCAGACGGCCGTGAGCGACGACGAGGTCTTCCACGAGACCGTGAAGGGGCACTTCTGGCACATCCGCTACGATGTGATCAATCCCGAGCCGGGCGAGCCTGCGAGCGTGGTCGTGGCGACCACGCGGCCCGAAACGCTCCTCGGCGACACGGCAGTGGCCGTGCATCCCGCGCCGGCGGCCGCGCTCGATGCCGCCGAGCAGGCGCTCCGCGAGAGGCGGGCCGCGGCCGCGGCCAAGGAACACGCCGAGATCGACAAGGCCCTCGACGATCTCGCCGCCCGCCGCGCCGAGCTCCTGCCCGGCCTCGAACGGCTGGCCGCGATGGCCCGTGCCGGACGGCATGTGAAGCTCCCGCTGCTCGGCCGCGCGATCCCGCTCGTCGCCGACGAGTGGGCCAAGCCCGAGATGGGCTCCGGCTGCGTGAAGATCACGCCCGCCCACGATCCAAACGACTACGACGTCGGCCTGCGGCAGAAGCTGCCGATGGTCAACATCCTCAAGCCCGATGGCACGCTCAATGCCGAGGCGGGCCCGTATGCCGGGCTCACGATCCAGAAGGCCCGCACGAAGGTGGTGGCCGACCTCGAGGCGGCCGACCAGCTCGTGCAGGTGGAGGATCGTGTCATCGACCTCGCCCACTCCGACCGCTCGAAGACGCCGATCGAGCCGTTCCTCGCCGACCAGTGGTTCATCCGGATGGACGAGCTCGCGCAGCCTGCGCTCGACGCCGTGACGAAGGGCGACGTGCGGATCGTGCCGGAGCGGTATGCGAAGAGCTATCTCGACTGGCTCGGCGAGAAGCGGGATTGGCCGGTGAGCCGCCAGCTCTGGTGGGGCCATCGGATCCCGATCTGGCACGTGGAAGGCGTGGCTGAGGCCGATCTCGCCAAGGCCTTCGCCGGCCGCGCGACCGTGGCCTGGAAGACCGACGGCGCCGACGGCTGGCATGTGTCGTCGTCGGACGAATCGCTCGGGATCGACAGCGTCAGCGGCAGGCCGCTCGTGCGCGATCCCGATGTGCTCGATACCTGGTTTTCGTCCGCGCTGTGGCCGCATTCGACGCTCGGCTGGCCGGAGGCCACGCCCGAACTCGCCTGTTTCTATCCCACCACCACGCTCGTCACCAGCCGCGACATCATCACGCTCTGGGTGGCGCGGATGGTGATCATGGGCCTTTTCGACACGGGGAAGATTCCGTTCACCGACGTCGCCATCCACCCGAAGATCCTCGATCGCTACGGCGAGACGATGAGCAAGAGCAAGGGGAACGGCGTCGACCCCGTGGACGTGATCGACGCGCTCGGCGCCGACGCGCTGCGGTTTGGCATGGTCAGCATGGCGACCGAGACGCAGGACGTCAGGATGCCGGTCGAATTCCAGTGCCCGCACTGCGAGGCACGGATCGAGCAGACCGTGCAAAACCGGATGCTGCCGCGGATCGAATGCCCCAAGTGCAAGCAGGCCTTCCGCACGCAGTGGGCGTCGAAGCCCGAGGACGTGGCCCTGCCCCGCGGTCCCGCGCTCTCGGAGCGGTTTGAGTCGGGGCGGAATTTCTCCAACAAGCTCTGGAACGCCACGCGGTTTGTCCTCATGAACCTCGAGGACTTCGCGGGGGAGGATCTTTCCGGCTGGCAATCGGGCCGCGGCCCGGCGGCGGACGCGCTCGAGGACCGCTGGCTCCTGAGCCGGCTCGCGAGCGTCACCCGCGATGCCACGAAGGCGATCGACGAATACCGCTTCGCGGAGGCGGCGCGGATTCTCTACGCCTTCGCATGGGACGAATACTGCAGCGCCTATCTCGAGCTCTGCAAGGCCCGCCTCGCCGATCCGGCGACGCGGAAGCAGGCGCAATCGATGCTGCTCGTCGGCCTCGACACGATCCTGCGATTGCTCCACCCGATCATGCCGTTTGTGACGGAGGAGATCTGGCAGCACCTCGCCGTCGCGGCGGCCGGCCGGCGGATGCCCTGGGACGCCGCGGCGCCGGCGGCATCGATCATGGTGGCCGCCTGGCCCGCGCCGCCCGCCTCGTGGGTGGACGACCGCACCGAGACGCAGTTCGGCACGTTCCTCGCCGTCGTCGGGGCGATCCGCGAGATTCGCGCCCGGCAGAACGTGCCGCCGAAGACCCGCGTGAAGGTGGTGATCCGGGCGGCCCGCGAGACGGCCGCCCTGCTCGAGCCGATGCAGGCCGCGATCGCGTCGATGGCGGTGGCGGAGATCACGGCGCTGGGACCGGAGGCGACCGGCGCGGCGGGTGCGGCGACGGCAAACGTGCTCGGCTGCGACATCTTCGTCGATCTCGCCGATCTGATCGACGTGGGCGCGGAGATCGCGCGGCTGACGAAGGAAAACGAGAAACTCGCCGGCTTCATCGCCGCCAAGCGGGCGAAACTCGCCGACGGCACGTTCGCCTCCAAGGCCCCGCCGGCCGTTGTGGAGAAGGAACGGGCCCAACTGGCGGACCTCGAGGAAAAACTCGCCAAAGGCCAGTCCACGCTCGCCGCCCTCCAGGCTCGGCCGTAGGACAGGCTTCTCTGCCTGTCACTGACCCTCGCTTGGACAGGCACAGAGGCCTGTCCTACGGGCCCGTGAATAGCACCCTGCCATCGGGTAGCATGGAAGGCACACGAAGCCCCTCAGGTGCGGAGCAAATCATGAGCGTCCAGATGGAACTCTCGCGGATCATCATCAGCGAGATCAACGACCAGCAGGTGGTCTACCTGAAGGAGGTCGAGGGCGACCGCACGTTTCCGATCCTGATCGGGCTCTTCGAGGCGACGAGCATCGACCGCCGCGTGAAGCACCACCAGTCGCCGCGCCCGCTCACCCACGACCTGCTGGTGGCGGCCGTCGAGCAGCTCGGCGGCGAGTTTCAGGACGTGGTGATCAGCGAGCTCAAGGAGCACACCTACTACGCCACGATCCGCGTCCTCAAGGATGACGAGATCATCGAGATCGACGCCCGCCCCTCCGACGCGATCGCCGTGGCCGTGACGTGCGATCCGCATCTGCCGATCTACGTCGCCGAGGAAGTCCTCACCGACGTGCTCGGGTAAACGGTAGGACAGGCTTCAGCCTGTCGGATGTCGGTGACAGGCTGAAGCCTGTCCTACCACCAGTTACCCCGGGGGCCAGCCCAACTGGCGGCCGCCGAGCAGGTGCACATGGAGGTGGTCCACCGACTGGCCGCCGTCGCGGCCGCAATTCACCACGAGCCGGTAGCCGCCGCCGAGGCCGAGCTTCGCGGCGAGCTCCGTCGCTACGACGACGAGATGCCCCACGAGCGATTCGTCGGCCGCCGTGAGGTCGGCCAGCGACGCGATCGGCCGCTTCGGGATCACGAGCACGTGAGTCGGCGCCTGCGGGGCCACGTCGTGAAACGCCAGGCAGCGGTCGTCTTCATATTCAATCCGCGCGGGGATCTTCCGGTCGATGATCTTCGAGAAGATGGTCTCTGGCATGGCTTTCCCTCTCCTGGAACATTAAGCCCGCGACTGGAGCCCGAAGGCCGCGCGCAGCACCTCGAGCGACTTCTCGCCGTGCTCGGCGGCCACGACCACGTTGAGCCTGACCTCGCTCGTGCTCACGAGGTCGATGTTGACCCCGCAATCGGCCAGCGGCTTGAAGAGCCGGTCGGCCACGCCGGCGTGGCTGCGGATGCCGACGCCCGTGATCGAGAGCTTGGCCACGTGCGGCACGTCGGCGACGCTCGCCCCCCGGGCCGCGGCGATCTTCTGCGCCACCTCGATCGCCCTGTCGCGGTCGCCGGCCGGCACCGTAAACGAGATCTCGGCCCGGCCGTCGCGCGGATGGCTCTGCACGATCATGTCGACGTTGAGGCCCGAGCGGCCGAGCTCTTCGAACACTTCCGCCGCCACACCCGGCGTGTCGGGCAGCTCGGTGAACGTGACGAGCGCCTGCGAGGCGTCGAGCTGGCAATCCTCGATGGCAAGATCCTCCATCCCTTCGAGCCGCCGCACGACCTCGAGCGGGCTCGACTTCACGAGGCTCGTGCCCGCGACGTCGGCCTCTCCCTCGGCCGTCTCGGCATCGAGGCCGAAGGCGCGGTGGACGGCCTGCACGGCCGCCTGGGCGTCGCCCTTGTCGACGAGGACGGAGATCTTGATCTCACTCGTCGTGATCATGCGGACGTTGATCCCCGCGGCCGAGAGCGCCGTGAACATTCTTCCGGCGACGCCCTCCGCCTTCTCCATGCCGACGCCCACGACCGATACCTTCGCCAGCGCCGCATCGTGCGAGACGCCGCTCGCGCCGAGCTGTTTCGCCACGGCGGAGGAAAGCTCGAGCGCCTCGGCCAGGTCGTCGGCGGGCACCGTGAACGAGATGTCGGCCCGGCCCCCCTGCCCCACGTTTTGCACGATCATGTCGACCGCGATGCCGGAGGCGGCCAGCCGCGAGAAGAGTGCGTGGCTCGAGCCGGGCTGGTCGGGGACGTTTTCGAGCGTGATCCGAGCTTCGTCCTTCGCGAGCGCCACGCCGCTGGCGGGCCGCGGCGTCGATTCCTCCGCCGACAGGATCACCGTGCCCGGCACGTCCTTGAAGCTCGACCGCACGAGCACCTTCACGCCAAACTTCTTGGCAAACTCGATCGACCGCGAATGCATCACGCCCGCGCCGAGGCTCGCCAGCTCGAGCATCTCGTCGTAGGAGATCGAGCCAAGCCGCCGTGCCTCGGGCAGCATGCGGGGGTCGGTGGTGTAGACGCCGTCGACGTCGGTGTAGATCTCGCAGAGATCGGCGTCGAGCACCGCCGCGAGGGCCACGGCCGTGGTATCGGAGCCGCCGCGGCCGAGCGTCGTGATGTTGCCGTTTTGGTCGATGCCCTGGAAGCCGGCCGCGATCACGATCGCGCCCGAGTCGAGGAGCGACTTCACGTGGTCGGTGGAGATCGACTTGATCCGCGCCTTGGTGTGGGTCGAATCGGTGCGGATGCCGATCTGGGCGCCCGTGAGGCTCACGGCCTTGTGGCCGAGCGACTGGATCGCCATCGCGAAGAGGGCCACGCTCACCTGCTCGCCGGTCGAGAGGAGCATGTCCATCTCGCGGGCGCTGGGACGGTCGGTGATCGCCTTGGCGAGGTCCACGAGCACGTCGGTCTGGTGGCCCATCGCGCTCACGACGACCACCACCTGGTGGCCCCCCTGTTGCCGCGCGATCGCCTTCTGGGCCGCCGCCAGGATCTTCTGCGGATCGGCCACGCTCGTCCCGCCGAACTTTTGCACCACGAGAGCCATCGACTCATTCTCCCTGCGCCGCATCGGGCGCGGTTGGTATGACGACTACCTTCCCAGAAACTCGCCCATCAGCTTCCAGCCCGGCTCGATCCGCTTGGCGGACGCCGCGGCGGCGATCTCGTCGTAGGACCGCTGCCCGGAGGCCGGGATGCCGCTGCCGGCCATTACGAACGGCACGTGGCCGCGGGAATGCGTCTTCGTCGAGATGAATGTCGGATGATCGGGGCAGACGAGGATGCGGTGGTCGCCCGCGCCGGCGAGGTGCTTGACGATCGGCGCGACGATCTTCGCGTCGATCTCCTCGATCGCCTTCACCTTCTCGGCGGCGTCGCCCTGGTGGCTCGCCTCGTCGGGCGCCTCGATGTGCACGCAGACCAGATCGGTGCGGTCGAGCTCCGCGATCGCATACCGCCCCTTGGCCGCGTAGTCGGTGTCGAGATAGCCCGTCGCCCCCGGCACCTCGAGCCGCTTCCAGCCGGCGAGCGCCGCCAGGCCGCGGAGGAGGTCGACGGCGGTGATCATCGTGCCGCTCATGCCGTATTTCTTCGCGAAGGGCTCCATCGCCGGCGCCCGCCCCACGCCCCAGAGCCAGACATGCGTGGCCGGCCGCTTGCCCGCCTTGATCCGCGCCTCGTTGACCGGATGCCCTTCGAGCCAGGCGGCGCTCCGCGCCATGATGTCGGTGAGCAGGCGGCTGCCGGTGCCGCGGGGAAACGCATCTCCCACCGGCTTGTCCATCAGGTCGTGCGGGGGCGTGGCCCGCAGGTCGCTTCCGAGCAACGCCGCGCCGGGCCGGCCGCGATGGAGCAGCAGATTGCGGTAGCTCACGCCCGGCTTGAACTCCCAGCCGGCGAGCCCGGGGAAGTCGGCGGCGAAGCCGCGCTGGGCGGCGGCGAGGAGCTCGGTCGCCTCCTCGGTCGTGATGTGGCCGGCGGTGAAGTCTTCCATGATCGGCCCGCCCTCGGCCGGCTGAATCGTCACCAGATTGCACCGCACGGCCCAGTCGTCGGCGCCGAGCGAGATCCCCTGCGCGGCTGCTTCGAGCGGAGCCCGGCCGGTGAAATACGCGAGCGGGTCGTAGCCCATCAGGCTCATGCAGGCCACTTCCGACCCCGGCGGCAGGCTCTCGGGCACGTGGTTCGTGAGCCCGACGGTGCCGCGGGCGGCGAGCGAATCCATGGCGGGCGTCCGCGCCGCCTGGAAGGGCGTCTTGCCGCCGAGCGAGTCTTGCGGCGCGTCGGCTGCGCCATCGGGGATCACGATCACATATTTCATCGACTGGGTTTCCTTCCCGGTTGCCGGTGCCCGTGGGGCCGGCTCATTCCTCGAGCACGCTCAGGCAGACGCTCTTGCCCCGGACCACGTCCGAACGATCGATCGCCGCCACCGCCTGCTGCACCGCGGTCGAGCCGCCGGCATGCGTCATGATGACCAGCGGGACGCCGGCGTCGGCCGAGCCGGTTTCGGCATGCTGGATGACAGACGCGATCGAGATGCCGTGGTCGCCCAGGATGCCGGTGATCTTCGCCAGCACGCCGGGCCGGTCGTTCACCATGATGCGGAGAAAGTGCCGCTCGTGCGATTCGACGCCCGCGAGCCTGGCGGCGGGAGTGTCGGCGGTGAGCACGCCGGTGGTGCGAAACGTGATCGCGGCCCGGCCCACGACCGTGTCGATGATGTCGGCGACCACGGCCGACGCGGTGGGCATCTGCCCCGCCCCGAGGCCGTGGAAAAACATCCGCCCGACGGCGTCGCCCACGATACTGACGGCGTTGTAGGCGCCGCGGGTCTCGGCGAGCGGCGTGCCGATCTTCACGAGCGCCGGGGCCACCCGCATCGCGAGCCTGCCGTCGCTGCGGCTCGCCACGGCCACGAGCCGGATGCGATAGCCGAGTTCGGCTGCGTAGTTGAGCAATTCGAGATCGATCCCCTCGATGCCGGTGCGGGGAATGTCGGCCCATGGCACCCAGACGCCGAAGGCGAGGTGGGCGAGGATCGCGAGCTTCTGCGTGGCATCGGTGCCGTCGACGTCCATCGACGGATCGGCCTCGGCGAAGCCCTTCTCCTGGGCGAGCGTGAGCACGGCGGCGTAGTCGGCGCCGTCTTCTTCCATCCGCGTGAGGATGAAGTTGCTCGTGCCATTCAGGATGCCGCGGATGCTCTCGATGCGGTTGGCGGCCAGGCATTCGCCGATCGCGGCCACGATCGGGATGCCGCCGGCGACGGCCGCCTCGAACGCGATTGACCGGCCCTTGCGGCGGGCGAGCTCGAAGAGCTCGGGCCCGTGCTCGGCGAGCAACGCCTTGTTGGCGGTGACGACGTCTTTTCCGTTTTCGAGCAGCTCGACCATCATCGACCGGGCCGGCTCGAGCCCGCCGACGAGCAGCGCCGCCACGGTGATCGAGGGATCACGGGAGATGTCGCGGATGTCGGAGGAGATTTTCCCGCCCGGCACCTGCACGCTGCGAGCCTTCGTCACGTCCTTCACGACCGCCTTCTCGACGACGATCCGCCGCCCGGCATGCCGCTCGATGTGGTCCGCCGATTCGACGAGCAGGCGCACGACGCCCGACCCGACGGTTCCCATGCCGACAACGCCGACTCGCACTGGTTCAGACATCGAAGGTGCACCTGCTCCGCTGGAGGAATCTTGGATCGTAATGAGCGTAGCTTGAACCGGAAAGCGAGTCTGGTTGCACGCGGCCGCCACGGGCCTGTACCGTGAAGCTTTCCGCCCTCGCCCATGGCTTTGGAGCGGTTGTGCCGATCGGAGCGGTTATCCCATGGAGGTTCAGTCTTGGAAGCCACAGCCCGCGATTTCCTCGTCCGCCTGCTCGAGACCCCGAGCCCGTCCGGCTACGAGCAGCCGATCCAGCGGCTCGTCCGCGACTATCTCTCGTCGGTCGCCGACACCGTCACGACCGATTCCCACGGCAACGTGATCGGCGCGAAGAACCCCGGCGGGCAAACCCGGATGCTCCTCGCGGGCCACTGCGACCAGATCGGCCTGATCGTGCAATACATCGATTCCGACGGCTATATCTCGGTGCAGCCGATCGGCGGCTGGGATCCGATGCAGCTCGTCGGCGCTCGGGTGAGCGTCTGGACGGCCTCGGGCCCCGTGCCGGGCGTGATGTCGCGGAAGCCGATCCACCTGCTCACCGAAGAGGAGCGCAAGCAGGTGCCGAAGATGAAGGATCTCTGGATCGACATCGGTGCCACCGACAAGGCCGACTGCGAGAGCGTGGTCCGCATCGGGGACAGTGTCACCTTCGAGCTCAAGTTTCAGCCGCTGCGCGGCCAGCGTGCCTGCTCGGTGGCGATGGACGACAAGATCGGCCTCTGGGTGGTGATCGAGGCGTTTCGGCGAGCGTCGCAGGCCGGCTCCCTGCCCTGCGCGCTTTTTGTGGCCTCGACGGTGCAGGAGGAGATCGGTCTCCGCGGGGCGCAGACGAGCTCGTATGGCGTCGATCCCCACGTGGCGATCGCGGTGGACGTGACCCACGCCACCGATTGCCCCACGATCGACAAGAAGTCGGAGGGCGACATCGGCCTCGGCCGTGGGCCTGTGGTCTATCGCGGGCCGAACATGAATCCGCACGTGGTGCAGCGGCTCGTCGACGTGGGCCGCGACCGGGGCATCCCGATCCAGCTCGCGGCCAGCGGCCGGGCGACGCCGACCGACGCGAACGTCTTGCAGACGACGCGAGCCGGCGTGGCGACGGGCCTTGTGAGCGTGCCCAACCGCTACATGCACTCCGCGGTGGAGACGATCTCCCTCGACGACGCCGACCGTGCCGCCAACCTGCTCGCGGCATTCGTCCGCGGCCTCGAAGGCCCCATCAACTGGGCGCCCTAAAACGCGCGATGGCTATACGCGGGCCGGGGGGGCCGCGTGGACCCGACGCGAGTTGACGTATCCTCGTCTCCGAAGCGGAGGGTCCACCCGGCCACTCCGGCGGCCCATCTCATCCGGCGCGTCACGCTCCTGCCAAAACGGCACGGACCCTCGGTCGGCCCGTTCTTCGCGACGTGTTTTGCCCGAGATAGGCGCAGGTCCCGCTGCTTTGGCACGCCGGTTGCTTCCTTTTGGGCCAAGCCGTTCAATGGCTGCCAAAACCGCATTTCCCTCCCCCATCTACGCCCTGCACCCTAAAGGAGTTTCCCGTGGCCAAACAAATGGTGTTCGACGATGAGGCCCGTCAGCCGCTGCTCGCCGGCGTCTCGAAGCTGGCCCGCGCGGTGAAGAGCACGCTCGGCCCGCGCGGCCGCAACGCCGTGCTCGACAAGGGCTGGGGCTCGCCCAAGGTCACGAAGGACGGCGTGACGGTGGCCGAAGACATCGACCTCGAAGACCCGTACGAGAATCTCGGCGCGCAGCTCGTGAAGGAGGCCGCCAGCAAGACCAACGACGTCGCCGGCGACGGCACGACCACGGCGACGGTGCTCGCCGAGGCGATCTTCCGCGAGGGCCTCAAGATGATCGCCGCGGGCGCCGACCCGATGGCGCTCTCCCGCGGCATCCACAAGGCGGTCGAGGCGGTGGGCACGTCGATTCTCGCAATGGCCACGCCGATCAACGAGAAAAACAAGAAGGAGCTGATGCAGATCGCGACGATCGCTGGCAACAACGACCCGACGATCGGCAACGTGCTCTCGGAGGCCTTCCTGAAGGTGGGCAAGGATGGCGTGATCACGGTCGAGGAAGGGAAGCAGGCCGAGACGACGGTGGACGTCGTCGAGGGCATGCAGTTCGACCGCGGCTTCCTCTCGCCCCACTTCGTCACCGACGCCGACTCGCAGACCTGCGAGATGGAAAACCCCTACATCCTCCTCTTCGAAGAGAAGATCTCGAGCGCGAAGAATCTCGTGCCGCTCCTCGAGGCGATCAGCAAGGCGGGCAAGCCGCTCGTGATCATCGCCGAGGACGTCGAAGGCGAGGCGCTCGCCACGCTCGTGGTCAACAAGCTCCGCGGCATCGTGCAGTCGGTGGCGATCAAGGCCCCCGGCTACGGCGACCGCCGCAAGGCGATCATGGGCGATCTCGCCGTGCTCACCGGCGGCCAGGCGATCTTCAAGGATCTCGGCATCGCCCTCGACGCCGTGAAGCTCAGCGACCTGGGCCGGGCCAAGAAGGTGATCATCGAGGCTGAAAACACGACGATCGTCAGCGGTGCCGGCACGAAGGCCGCCATCGACGGCCGGGCCAACCAGATCCGCGCCGAGATCGAGACGACGACGAGCGACTACGACCGCGAGAAGCTCCAGGAGCGGCTGGCGAAGATCGCCGGCGGCGTGGCGCAGATCAACGTCGGCGCCGCGACGGAGACCGAGATGAAGGAGCGGAAGGCCCTCATCGAAGACGCCAAGAGCGCGACGCAGGCGGCGCTCGCCGAGGGAATCGTCCCTGGCGGCGGCGTGGCCCTGCTCCGCAGCGAGAAGGCGATCGAGAAGCTCGATCTCGAAGGCGACGAGAAGCTCGGGGCGTCGATCGTGAAAAACGCTCTCCGCTATCCGCTCGAGGCGATCGCCGCCAACGCCGGCGTGGACGGCCCGGTGGTGGTCAACCGTGTCCGCCACATGAAGGGCAAGAACGACGGCTACGACGCCGACAAGGAGGAGTATTGCGATCTCGTGAGCGCGGGTGTCATCGACCCGGCCAAGGTGGTCCGCACGGCCCTCCAGAATGCGGCGAGCGTGGCGGCGCTTTTGCTCACCACCGAGTCGCTCATCACCGAGATCCCGAAGGCCGAGGAAGAGGCCGGCGGCGACGGCCACGACCACCACGGCATGGGCGGTGGCATGGGCGGCATGGGTGGCATGGGGATGGGCGGCATGGGCGGCATGCCCGGCATGATGTGACCCCGAAGCGATTCACCAGTTGCAACTTTTCCTACCTTTTTGGAGAGCATTTCTCATGGCTGCGAAGAACCTGAAGATTCGTCCGCTCGATGACCGCGTGGTCGTGGAGCCCGTCGAGGCCGAAGAGCGGACCGCCGGCGGCATCGTGCTGCCCGATTCCGCCAAGGAGAAGCCGCAGCGCGGCCACGTGGTGGCGCTCGGCCCGGGCAAGCTGCTCGAGAGCGGCCAGCGGGCCACGCTCACGCTCTCGATCGGCGACGAAGTCATCTACGGCAAGTATTCGGGCAGCGACATCGAGGTCGACGGCCACGAGGTGAAGATCCTCCGCGAGAGCGACATTCTCGCGAAAGTGCTGTCTTGATCGACAGTCCTGTCGTTTCCATTCCACATCCCATCCCCTGACCATCCACGCCTCATCGAGGAGATCGATCCGTGCCCAAGCAACTGATGTTCGACGACAACGCCCGTGCCAAGCTGCTCAAGGGAGTTGAGAAACTCGCCGGCGCCGTCGCCGTGACGATGGGCCCGACCGGCCGCAACGTCATCATCGACAAGTCGTTCGGCGGCCCGACCGTCACCAAGGACGGCGTGACGGTGAGCAAGGAGGTCGATCTCGACGACGCCTTCGAGAACATGGGCGCCAAGCTCGTCAACGAAGTCGCCTCGAAGACGTCGGATCTGGCCGGCGACGGCACGACCACGGCCACGGTGCTCGCCCGGGCGATCTTCCGCGAGGGCACGCGGATGGTGGCCGCCGGCAGCAATCCGATGGCGGTGCGCCGCGGCATCGAAAAGGGAGTGGCGGCCGCGGTGGGCCGGCTGATGGAGATGGCCAAGAAGGTCGATCGCCCCGAGGAAGTGGCCCAGGTCGGCGCCATCAGCGCGAATAATGACCGGGCGATCGGCGACCTCCTCGCCGAGGCCCTGCAGAAAGTCGGCAAGGACGGCGTGATCACGGTCGAAGAGGGCAAGACCACGGAGACGACCGTCCGCTTCGTCGACGGCATGCAGTTCGACAAGGGCTACATTTCGCCCTACTTCATCAACCGCACTGCCGAGATGGATTGCCAACTCGACGACGCGCTGATCCTGATCCACGAGAAGAAGATCTCGAATCTCCGCGACCTGCTCCCGCTGCTCGAGAAGGTGGCCCAGTCGGGCAAGCCCTTCCTGATCATCGCGGAAGACATCGACGGCGACGCCCTCACGGCGCTCGTCGTCAACAAGCTCCGCGGCGTGCTCAACATCTGCGCCTCGAAGGCTCCCGGGTTCGGCGATCGCCGCAAGGCGATGCTCGGCGACATCGCCACGCTCACCGGCGGCACGCTGATCAGCGAGGATCTTGGCCTCAAGCTCGAGAACCTCGACCTCTCCCACCTCGGCCGCGCGAAGACCGTCACGGTCGATAAGAACGAGACGACGATCGTGCAGGGCGCCGGCAAGCAGGCCGACGTGCAGGCCCGCGTGCAGCAGATTCGCAACCAGATCGAGGCCACCGAGAGCGAGTATGACCGTGAGAAGCTTCAGGAGCGGCTCGCGAAGCTCACCGGCGGTGTGGCGATCGTGTCGGTGGGCGCGGGCACCGAGGCCGAGATGAAGCAGAAGAAGGCCCGCGTGGAAGACGCGCTCCACGCCACGCGTGCGGCCGTCGAAGAGGGGATCGTTCCGGGCGGCGGCGTGGCCCTGCTCCGCTGCCGTGAGGCGGTCGAGAAGGCCCGTTCGCAGGCCAAGGGCGACGAGAAGATCGGCATCGACATCGTGCTGCATTCGCTCGAGGCCCCCATCCGCCAGATCGCGGAGAATGGCGGCATCGACGGCTCGGTGGTGGCCGATGAGGTGGCCGGCAAGGACATCCACATCGGCTACGACGCCAACAAGGGCGAGTATGTCGACATGCTGAAGGCCGGCATCATCGATCCGGTGAAGGTCGTCCGCGTTGCGCTGACGAATGCTGCCAGCATCGCCGGCCTGCTCCTCACCACCGAGGCGCTCGTCACGAATCTCGACAAGGATGACAAGAAGCGGAAGGCCGAGGGAGCGGTGCGGTAAACGCTGCCGCGCCTCATGTCTCAACCACGCGACTTCTACGAGGTGCTTGGCGTCGACCGACGGGCGACGACCGCGCAGATCACGGAGTCGTATCGCAAGCTGGCGATCCGGTTTCACCCGGATAAAAACCCGGGCAACGAGGAGGCTGCCGCCCGCTTTAAGGAGGCGGCGCGGGCCTTCGAGGTGCTCTCCGACGACAGCCTGCGGGCCCGCTACGACCGCTACGGCCACGCCGGCCTGCAGGGCGGTCCGCAGCACGAGTTCAACGACATCTCCGACATCTTCGAGGCCTTCGGCGATCTCTTCGGGGGCGGCGTGTTTGGCGACGCTTTCGGTGGTGGCGGCCGGCGGGGCAACCGGCCACGAAAGGGCCGCGACGTCTTCTGCACCGTCTCGCTCTCGCTCGTGGAGGCGGCCCGCGGCGCGACGAAGACGGTCGAATTCTCGCGGCACGAGGCCTGCGCGACCTGCGATGGCAGCGGCGCAAAGAAGGGCACGAAGCCGGTCCCCTGCGACTATTGCGGCGGCCGCGGCCAGGTGATCCAGCAGGCGGGCGTGTTTCGGATGCAGACGACCTGCCCGGCCTGCCAGGGGGCCGGAGCCGTGATCCGCGAGAAGTGTCCGGCGTGCGGCGGCGACGGCCTCTCCGAGGAGCACGTCGAGCGGCGAGTGACAATTCCCGCGGGCGTGGACCGCGACGTGCGGGTGCGGCTCGCCGGCGAGGGGGAGCCGGGCGGCAACGGCGGACCGCCGGGCGATTGCTACTGCGTGATCGAGATCGATGATCACCCCTTTCTCACCCGCGACGGCCGCGACCTCCACTGCGAGGTGCCGATCACGTTCAGCCAGGCGGCGCTCGGCGCCACCGTCGAGGTGCCCACGCTCGACGGGCCGAAGCCACTCGAGATCAAGCGGGGCACGCAGGCGGGCGACGTGATCCGCGTGCGCGGCTTCGGGATGCCGGAGGTCCGCGGCCGCGGCATCGGCGATCTGCATGTGCACGTGCACGTGGAGGTGCCGAAGACGCTCTCCGCCAAGGCCGAGCAATTGCTCCGCGAACTCGCCGCCGAGGAGCAGAAGGCCGTGAGCCCGAAGCGATCCAGTTTTTTCAGCCGACTTTCCGAGTATTTCCAGCCGCACGATGATGCCGGTGTGGCCCGCGCCAAGCAGGAGGAGGCATGACGATGCATTCTGAAAATCACGACGAGCAGGAGCCGGGACAAGTACCAGGACAGGCACCGCACGAGGAGGCGGCGGCGCCGCGCACCCCGGCGACGGCCGCCGCGCTGGAGCAATCGCTCAAGGACGCCGAAGACCGCCTGATGCGGTCGCAGGCGGAACTGGAAAATTTCCGCAAGCGGTCGCGGCGCGAGTATGAAGACGCGCAAAAGTATCGGGAGATCGACCTGCTCCGCGACCTGCTTCCGGTGCTCGACAACGTGCTGCGGGCGATCGAGGCGAGCGAGAAGACCGCCGACGTGGAGAGCCTGAAATCGGGCTTCCGTATGACGGCCCAGCAGATCGAGAAGCTGCTCGATGCGCACGGCTGCAAGACGATCGAGACCGACGGCCAGCCCTTCGACCCGGCCGTGCACGACGCGATCCTGCAGCAGGCTGCGCCGACTGCGAAACCGGGTACGATTGTGGGAACGGCGAGCCGCGGCTATCGGCTGCACGACCGCGTGGTCCGGCCCGCCCAGGTGATCGTGGCGAAGGAGGAGTGACCGATGCCGACCTACGACTACGTCTGCGACGGCTGCGGCCATGCGTTCGAGCTGTTTCAGTCGATGACCGACAGCGTCAAGAAGACCTGCCCGAAGTGCAAAAAGCCGAAGCTGCGGCGGCTGATCGGCGCTGGCGGTGCGATCGTGTTCAAGGGATCGGGCTTCTACAAGACCGACTACCGCAGCGAGTCGTATAAAAAGGGCGCTGCGGCCGACGGTGGCTCGTCGGGCAAGTCGGATAACGCAAAGTCCGACGGCGGCAAGAAATCCGACTGAACTGGAATCCCATGCCACGCTGCCCCGTCTGCGATGCGAACGTCGATCTCGAGCAGACCCCGACGGTCCCGTTCTGCAGCGACCGCTGCCGCCTGATCGACCTCGGCCGCTGGCTCGACGAGGCCTACAGCGTCCCCGACGTCAAGAAGCCCCCCGACGACGAAGCCGAAGAGTAGGACAGGCCTCCGTGCCTGTCTCCCAGCGATGCTGACAGGCACAGAGGCCTCTCCTACTGTTGCCGTTAGCAGCGTTCCGGCGGGCGCGTATACTCACGCCACATTTTCCGGACCCCCTGAGGACGCCCTGATGGCAACCGACGCTTCCGCTGCTCCCGACCATGGCCGCATCGTCCACGAAATCCAGTGGAGCGAGGCCCTCCCCTGGTGGATCCTCTTCCGGGCCGCCGGCACGGCCTTCGCCCCGACGGTGATCCTGCTCGCCCTGCTCGGGTCGCTGGCCACGTGGGCCGGCTGGTCGATCGCCGACAGCCTCAAGCTCGCCGGCGGCGATGCCGCGGCCGATGCGATCCTCGACGCCGAATTGGCCGGCGGCGGTGGCGGCGGTCTCGTGATCCCCACGCCGGGCGGCTCAGCCGGCCTGTCGCCGGCGCTCACGCCGAGCCGGCAGGTCTTTCCCGCCCTTCTTGGTTTCGTCGAGCGGCTGCCCGCGCCGGTCTCGGATCTCGTGCGGCTGGTCGGCATTCCGTTCCGGCCGTCGGCGTCGCTCGCGCAGATGGGCGGGGCGCTCGCCCGCCTCGGCTGGTTCGTGCTCGTGTGGTCGATCTTCGGCACCGCAATTGCGCGGCATGTCGCGCTGAAGCTCATCGGCGAGGAGGCGCCCGGCCTTCTGGGCTCCGCGCTCTACGGCGGCCGCAAGTGGCTCTCGGCCTTCAATGGCGTCGCCTTCGTCGTGCTCGGCATGCTGGCCCTTTCGATTCCCGGCGCCCTGCTCGGCCTGCTTATGCGCACGGAATCGGGCCTCGCCCTCGCCGGCGCCGTCTGGCCGCTCGTCCTCGCCGGCGCCGTGGTGCTCGCGATCCTCGCGATCGGTGTCGTGGCCGGCTGGCCGCTGATGGTGGGCTCCGTCGGCGTCGAGCGGGGCGACAGCTTCCAGGCGATCTCGACCGCGTTTTCGTATCTCTATCAGCGGCCGCTGCACTATGCGTTTTACGCGCTCGTGGCCCTGGCCGTGGCGATTCCAGCGATTGCGACCGCGGGCCTCTTCGCCGATGCGACGAGTACGCTCGCGCTCTGGGCGGCGAGCTTTGGCATGGGGCACGACCGCACCGCCGCGGTGATCGAGGGCATGGCCTCCGGCGCCGCCGACGCTCCGTGGGGTCTCAAGGCCCTCGGGTTTTGGACCCGCGGGCTCGAGTCGCTCCTGGGCTCGTTTGGCTGGGGCTATTTCTGGTCGATTGCCACGGCGGCCTACATGCTGCTGCGGCACGATGTGGATGGCACCGAGCTCGACGAGGTGGTGATCGACGAGCCGGGAGACGTGGCCGGCTGAGGGCACCGCCCATCGTAGGACAGGCCTCTGTGCCTGTCCCAGACAGGCGGAGGCGCCTGTCCTACGGGGCGAGCCAGCGGTTGACGAGGGTGGCGAAGCCGCCGAGCAGTTCGCCGCGGCTCACCACGGCGTCGGCGCCGGCCGCCTGAGCCTGGGCGAGCCGCTCCTTTGCCACGTGCGGCCCGAAGGCCACGAGCGTGGCATCGATGCCCGACGCCGACCGCTGGGCCTCGATCAGCCCGCGCACGCGGTTGACGACGACGGCCGGGTCGCCACTCACCGTCTGCAGATCGAGGAGCATCAGCTCGTAGGGTCCACCCGGCACGGCGTCGTCGAGGCTGCGGAGCGTCTCCACCTGCGCCGGCAGCGGCCGCGCGAGGCCCGCGATCCGGCTTGTCGAGAGCAGATCGGGCGACACAAGCAGGATGCGAATGGGTGTGGTCATGACAGAAATTGTACGACAGGCCTCTGTGCCTGTCTGCATGTGCTTGTGACAGGCACGGAGGCCTGTCGTACGTCACACGGCCTCGGGGCCGCGGACTTCTCGGTAGAGCTGCACCGCATCCGCGATCGGCACGACCGAGATTCTCGCTTCCTGCGCAGCGGCCGGCCCGAGGGCGGCCGTGATCGCGTCGAGCGTGCGGTCGAGAAAGTCATCGTTGACGGCGATCTCGATCACCGTCTGCTGCACGATCGGCCCGGGGCCGCACGGGCCCTCGTAGCCCTGAGCGTCGCAGACCGTCAGCCGCGTGACGTGCACGGCGGCCAGCGCCTCGCGCACCACTTCCAATTGCGACGGTCTCAAGACCGCGATCACGAGCCGCATGATGCCGCCTCCCTTCCGCCGCGCCGCCTCATGGTCGCGGCAGTTCGAGGCTGGCGTCGAGCACCTTCTTGATCCGGGCCTGGAGCTCCGTCAGGTGGGCTCGCGAGTAGTCGTCGAGCCGCACGTCGTTCTTCGCGAGGAGCGTGCCGATCCGGGCGTCGAGGCCGCGCAGCTGCGCCGCCGCAATCGACTGCGCGTCGGGCGAGGCGGGGTTCGAGCCCATCGCCAGGCCGCCAAGCCGGGAGACGTAGGCCCGCTGCAGCGAGCGGCGGAGGCTCGCGATCGCCGGCTTGCGCGGCGTGTAGTCGCCCGCGGCGGTGGCATCGACCTCGGCCATGATCGCCTTCGTGAGCCGGTCGAGCAGTTCGGCCGTGGTGAAGGCATCCTGGTCGGCGGGCACCTTCAGCTCGCTATCCCGGACGCGGGAGAGCGTGAGCGGGTCGAGCAACTTGCCGAGCACGCGGTCCTGCCACATGAGCATCACCTCGTGGACCGGATAGTCGTCGCGGTCGGGGTCGCGGGTGCCCCAGTGGAGCCAGCGGCTGGCGACGAGCTGGTTATAGAGCTCGGGGGGGAAGGAAAACGGCCCGGCCGCAAACATCTGCTGCTCGAGGAGCGCGAGCGCGTCGCGCTGCTGCTGCGCTGCGACCACGCGGAAGGGCGCCTGGGCATTCGCGTCGCCCTTGTGGCTGCGGGAGACGTGGAGGCCGCCGATGAGCCGCGAGGCGTTGAACATCGCCTGGCCGTGCGCGGCGAGCAACACGCCGAAGGCCTGCCGCACCCGTTCGTAGCCGCCGCCGGTGCCGTTCTTCTCCTTCACCGTCATGCGCTCCGCGATCCGCGGCATCACCTGCGCCACGAGCTCGGCGCGCGTCTTCGCGAATTCGAGCGGGTCGCTGCCGAGGTCGAAGCGATTGGAGAGCGGGTCGGGATCGCCATATTCCGTGTCTTCGTCGGTCGCGTAGGCGAGCGCGGGCTCACCGGAGCGGGCGGCGATCTTCTCGAGCTCCGGCAATTCCGCCTCGGGGCTGCCGCCGGCGAGCGGCTTGTAGCCGTATTCGATCGCCCAGAGGTCGTAGGGGCCGAGCTTCGCCGCGTAATACTCCCCCTGGGTCCGCCCCTTGGGCACGATGTTGACGGGGATGTAGTCCATCACACTCGTGCTGCCCCCCGACTGCGCGGTCTTCACGGCGTCGTTGAAATCGGCGAGCGTCCGGAAGGCGCTGCCCTTGAAGTTGTGCCGCAGTCCGAGTGTGTGGCCGACCTCGTGCATGGCGACGAGCGTGAGCCCCTGCAGCACGAGTTTCTCCTTCTCGGCCTCCGAGAGCGGCTCGGCCCCCTGCGTGGCCAGGGCCGTGGCCGCCAGCGCCGTCTCGCGGGCGTGGCCGTCGAAGAGGCGGCACGCGGCGCCGCAGCAGTGAGCCGTCTCCGCGGCGGGGCCGCCGTTGGTGAGCAGCGCCACCGACTGCGGCGTGAAGGTCTCGTATTCGTTCCGCCAGAATTGCAGGAAGTCGCCGTCGAAGATGATGTCGGCGTCGAGGATCTGACCCGTCCGCGGGTTCACCCGCGATGGCCCCATGGCGAAGCCGGCGCCGGCCGTGATCCAGCGGAAGGTGTTGTAGTTGACGTCTTCGGGATCCCACTCGGTGACATCGGGCTGCTGGCGGACCTCGATCGCCGTGGCGAAGCCAGCCTTCTCGAAGGCCTCGTTCCAGGCCTCGATGCCGTTGCGGATCGCCTGTCGGTATGTGAAGGGCACCGTCTTCTCGATCCAGAAGACGATCGGCTTCTTCGGCGGCGAGACGGCCGCCGATGGGTCGGCCTTCTCGAGGTTCCAGCGGTTGATGTAGCGCACGAAGCGGTCTTCGTCGACCTTCTGCGAGAAGTCTTTGAGGGCCGTCACGAAATAGCCCACGCGGTCGTCGGCGAGCCGCGGCTTGTAGGCATTCTGCGGCAGGAGGCTGATCGAATAATGCACGTTGACGGTCGCGCCGCGGGAGTCGGGCACGGTGTCGATCCGCGCGGTGCCGCTCGAGCCGTAGGTGGCCGCCACCTGCAGCTCGACGTTGTCGGGAAACGCCTTCACTCGCGACCAGGTGGAGCGGTCGCGGGCGAACGAAAACCCGGGCAGCGTGGCCGAGATCTGCGGCAGGTCGGTGAGGAAGATCGGCGCGAGGTCGATCACCGGCGCCCCGGACGGCGCAAACGTGGCGATCGGCACGCTGAAGAGCACGCTATCGGTGTAGGCCAGATCGACCGCCTTCTCCTCCGGGCTGCCCTTGTCGGCGAAGAAGCGGACGTTGCGGCGAACCACCTGGACATTGTCGTCGATCCGGCGAAACTGCCAGACCCAGTCGTCGCCATCGCCCCAGCTCATGCCGCCGAGCACGGACCGCTCGCCGATGCCGCGGGCGATGGAGATCAAGACGAAGAGATCCTTGCCGAGAATGGCGTCGGAGAGTTCGGCATAGACCTTGTCGTCTTTGCGGTGGAGCGGGATGAGGCCCGGGAGCCTCGCGGCATCCTTGAGCAGGACGGCGAAGGCGGGCTTGCCCCCCTTCCCATCCGGTTGCTGCTGCTGGCCGTCTTTCGCGGGCGTCGGCTGCTGCGGGGCGGGCGCGGCGGGAGGTGCTGGCGGGTCGGCCTGCTTCTGGGGCGGCTCGGCGGCTGTCGGCTCGTCGGCGCGGCCCGTCATCGAACCGGAGAGAAGTGCCGTCATTACCGCCACCGCGATCCATCGCCCTGCCAGCCTGCTCGTGACCGCCGCTCGATTCGCCATGCTCGCTCCCGCTGCCTGTCTGAAAGTGTCTGGTTGATTGCCGTGCAAGCAGCGTAGCATCGGGGTGGGTTCGCGACCAATTTTCGGCGAAACGTACGACAGGCCTCTGTGCCTGTCTGCAGTGGGACAGGCACGGAGGCCTGTCGTACGAAACATGCCCACTTCTCAAACGCTTCCAGCATCGATCGAGCACGCGATCGCGGCCTGGCTCGGCGGCGACGCGATCCGCCTTGCGCCGCTTGCGGGCGGCGGGTTCAGCGGGGCGGCGGTGCACTCGGTCGAGCACCTGGCGACGGGCCGGCGGTTCGTGCTCAAGCGGTTTCCCGAATCGGCAACCATCGATCGCTGCACGTGGGTGCATGCGCTCATGCGGCACCTCCGCGCGGTAGGTATCGATGTCGTGCCGGAGGTGATCGATCGCCGACCTCAGCCGCCGGCCGAAGGCCAAACGTTTCTTCTCGATCATGCCGGCGGCCCATGGGAACTCGTGGCCTTCATGCCCGGCCGGGCCACTGATCGGCCGACGTCCGGGCAGGCCGCCGCGGCGCTTGATGCGCTCGCGCGGGTGCACGTCGCGGCGGCCGGGATGGCGGGCGTGCAGACGCGCGGCCCTTCTCCGGGCGTGATCCGTCGCCGCGAGCAGGCGCGGCAATTGATCGCGCTTCCCTGGCGGCAGCGGCGGGCTGCGATCGCGCGTGATGCCGATCCTGTGGTGGTTGCACTGTTCGACGAGGCGATCGACGCGTGTGACCGCGCGGGCGGCGCGCGCACGCTGGCAGCCATCGCTGCCGCCGAGGTTCCGCCACTTGCGCTTCAGCCGGTGCTGCGGGATGTGTGGAGCGATCATGTGCTCTTCGCCGATGCTGGCGACCGCGTGTCGGGCATCGTCGATTACCATGCGGCAGGCATCGATACGCCCGCGACCGATCTGGCGCGGCTGCTCGGCAGCTGGTCGCTCGCGGGCGCAGGTTGCGAGCAGCCGCTGCTCGACGCCTGGCGGGATGCGGTCGAGGCGTATGAGCAGGTGCGGCCGCTCGCGGCGGCCGAGCGACGGCTCATTTCCTGGCTGCACGCCTCGGGGGTGATCCTCGGCCTCGACAATTGGTTTCGCTGGACGCTCGAGGAGCGACGCACGTTTCCCGATGCTGCGCGGATGCACGAGCGAATCGCGCGGCTCGTCGCCGCACTCGGGCCCATCCTGCGAGATTGACCGCTGGAAATCGCAGCCGCTAGACTTTTTTTCGTCGGTAGCAACTTTTCCCTCCCTCCCCCTCCCCGTGATGCCGCGAACGCCCGCCCTGCCGTTTGTGCCCGCGATCTCCGGGCTCCTGATCGCCTGCTTGCTGGCGGCGTGTCCGGTCGTGGCCGAGACGCCCGTTTCGGGCGGCGCCGTCGACCCGCTGGCGACGATCGCAGCCGGGCTCGGCAGCCCCATCGACGTGGAGGCCGTCATCGAGAAGGGGCGGAATGGCGGCCCCGACGTGCTCGCCGTCACGGCCGTGCTCCAGGAAGGCTGGCACCTCTACTCGCTCGAGCAGAAGCCGGGCGGGCCGAAGGCCACGAAGATCGTCGTCGCCGAGGATTCGCCGCAGGCGCCCGCGGGGCCCTTTCAGCCCGATCAGAAGCCGCGCGTGCGCACGGTCGACGACGTGCCCGGCTGGAAGGGGCTCGTCGTCGAGGAGCATTCCGGCCGGGTGACCTGGCGGGCGACGCTGGCCCCGAGACCGGCCGGCAAGGCCGACGCCGTGCATGGCACCGTCAGCGTGCAGCTCTGCCGCGACAACGCCTGCACGCCCCCCGAGACGCTCTCGTTCACGGCCAGCGACACCGTCGCCGCCGCTCCCGCCGGTTCGGGCACGCTCAAAGCGCTGCCGCCGGCCGCCCACGTTCCGGAGCGGGGGCATGTGAAGGTCGAGGCCTCGTTTGGCCCGTCGCGGCCCGGCATGAACGGCCGGCGGGTGTGGCCGCTCATCGTGCGGCTCGTGCCCGAAGAGCACTACCATCTTTATGCCCCCACTTCGAAACACGATTCGGCCGTCGGTCAGGGCAAGCCCACGATCGTGTCGGTCGCCGCGAGCGAGACGGTGCGGGCCGTGAGGCTCACCACGCTCGAAGCGATCCCGTCGGCTGACAAAGCGCTCGCCGCGGTCGCAGCGGTCGATGGCGCCGTGGCGATCGAGGTGCTGCTCGAGCCGGTGGGCGATGCGGCCGCAACCGCCAAGCGAGAGATCGAAGCGATTCTCGGCTTTCAGACCTGCACCGATTCCGCCTGCGATCCACCCTCCGCGGCGCGGCTGACGGCGACGCTCCCCAGCGACGATGATCCGATGAGCGGCACGGTGGCCTTCGCCGCGGCCCGCTATGCCGAGGCCGCCAAGGCCCCGGCGGCGATCGAACCGCTCGAGCGCGACCGGCCGCGGGGCGCGAGCATTTCGCAGGCGCCAGCGCGGCTCGCCGCAGCATCGACTGCGGCCGCTGGCGGCATCTCGCTGCCGACCGCACTCCTGATGGGCCTCGCCGGCGGCTTGATCCTCAACCTCATGCCCTGCGTGCTGCCGGTGCTCGGCCTGAAGCTGATGTCGTTCGCGCAGCAATCGGGCCGCGCGCGGCAGGAGGTCTTCCAGATGAACCTCTGGTATTGCGCCGGCCTCTTCGCCGTCTTTTTCGTGCTGGCCACCGCGAGCGTGGCGGCCAACATCGGCCTCGGCAGCGAGAACCTCGCCTGGGGTGAGCAGTTCACGTCGACGCGATTCAACGTCACGATGGCCGCGATCGTCTTCGCGTTTGCGCTCTCCTTTCTCGGCGTCTGGGAACTCCCGATCCCGGGCTTCATCGGCGAGAAGGCCGGCCACGTACAGTCGAAGGAAGGGCCGCTTGGCGCGTTTCTGAAGGGCGTCTTGAGCACCGTGCTGGCGACGCCGTGCAGCGGGCCTTTCCTCGGGCCAGTCTTCGGCTTCACGCTCTCGCAGCCGACCTACGTGACCTACGCCGTCTTCGGGGCGATCGCCACCGGCATGGCTCTGCCCTATCTGCTCGTCGGGCTCTTCCCCGGGCTCGTGAAATTCCTGCCGAAGCCGGGCGCCTGGATGGAGACGCTCAAGGAGGTGCTCGGCTTCGTGATGCTCGGCACCGTGGTCTTCCTCTTCACGTTTCTCGATCACGACTACTTCGTGCCGACCTTCGCACTGCTCGTGGGCATCTGGGCGGCCTGCTGGTGGGTCGGCCGCGCGCAAGAGGCGAATGGCGGCGCCGGCTTCGGCCGATGGGTGCAGGCGGCCGCCTTGGCCGCGGCCGTGGGCAGCGTCGCCTTCGCCTTCCTGGGGCCGGTGAAGTCGGTGCTCCCCTGGGAGCCCTTCTCGCGGGCCCGGCTCGCGGAATTGCGTGAGCAGGGCGCGACCGTGCTCGTCGATTTCTCGGCCGATTGGTGCATGACATGCAAGCTCAACCTCGCGACCGCCATCGAGACCAATCGCGTGAAGGCGGCGATCGACGCCAACCGGGTCGTGCCGCTGCTCGCCGACTGGACGGAGGAATCGCCGGAGATCAAGGGGATGCTCGAGACGCTCCAGAGCCGTTCGATCCCCGTGCTCGCGATCTTTCCCGCCGTCCGCCCCGACGAGCCCGCGCGGGATCCGATCGTGCTCCGCGATCTGATCACCGAATCACAGGTGCTCGAGGCGATCGAGCAGGCCGGCCCCTCGCGGCCAACCGTGGGCGACGTCCGCGCCGCGGCGCTACCGTAGGACAGGCTTCAGCCTGTCACCGTAGGACAGGCTTCAGCCTGTCACATTGAAGGCTTGCTTTCCTTTCGACAGGCAGAGACGCCTGTCCTACCTCAGCAGGACGCGTTCTTCGGCGGCCGTGCCAGCGTGCACGCTGCCGATCTTCCAGCTCTGATGCCCGCAATCGGCGAGCTGCTTTTGGATGCTGTCGGCGAAGTGCGGCGCCACCACGATCACCATGCCGACGCCCATGTTGAAGACCCGCTCCATCTCGTCGGCCGCGATGTTGCCGAGCTTCTGGACCCATGGAAACACGCCCGGCACCTGCCAGCTGCCGCGCTCGAGCCGGATCTGCACGGTATCGGGCACGATCCGCGCGAGGTTTTCCACGAGCCCGCCGCCGGTGATGTGGGCGATGCCGTGCACGACCTGCTTCACGCGGTAGTGCCGCAGGACGGCCTTCACGGGGCGGGCGTAGAGCCGCGTGGGCTCGAGAAGCAGTTCGTTGATGGTCTTGCCGCCGAACTCGGCCACGCGGTCGCCCCCCGCGAGCCCGCCCATCTCGAAGACGGCCTTACGCACGAGGCTGTAGCCATTGGAATGAAAGCCGCTCGAGGCGATGCCGATCGCGATGTCGCCCGGCTGGATCTGCCCGCCGTCGACGAGCCGCTTCCGCTCCACGACTCCCACGCAGAAGCCGGCGAGGTCGTAGTCGCCGCCGTGATACATGTCGGGCAGGATCGCCGTCTCGCCGCCCACGAGCGCGCACTCGCACTCCACGCAGGCGTCGGCGATGCCGCGGACGATCTGTTCGAGGAGGTTCGGGTCGTCGTGCGACATCGCCACGTAGTCGAGGAAGAAGAGCGGCTCGGCGCCGGTGCAGAGCGCGTCGTTGACGCTCATCGCGACAAGGTCGATGCCCACGGTGTGGTGGATGCCCGCGGCCACGGCCACCTTGAGCTTCGTGCCGACGCCGTCGGTGCAGGAGACGAGCAGCGGATCTTCGTAGCCGCGCTGGAAGAGTCCCTTGAGGTCGAGCGAGAAGAGGGCGGCGAAGCCCCCCTCGGGGCTCATCACCCGCGGGCAAAGCGTCCGGCGCATGTGCGCAGGGAGGCGAGCCATGCCCTCGCGGTACAGCTCGAGATCGACGCCGGCGCTGGAATAGGTTGCTCCGCTCACGCAGCGTATCATCGCCGCGTGGTGGCGACCCGCAAGCCCGCCCGCGGTCTCGCGGGGGTTGCTATGATTCTGGCATGCCTCCCCGCAAGCCGCGGGCGCCCGCCAAGCGGGCGCACCGGGAACAACCGCTGCCGCCGCTCCAGTTCAGCCATCCGCTGCCCTACGGGGCCGTGTTGCACGACAAGGGGGTGCAGTTTGTGGTCTATAGCCGCTCGGCCACGGGGATGCGGGTGCTGCTCTACGACAGCCCCGACGCCCCGGAGCCGTCGGAGGTGATCGCGCTGGATCCCAACAAAGACCGCTGGGGCGACATCTGGAGCATCTTCGTGCCGGGGATCGGCCCGGGGCAGCTCTACCACTTCCAGGCCGACGGCCCGTTCGACCCCGAGCGCGGCCAGCGGTTCGACGGCCAGGCCCGGCTCGTCGATCCCTATTCCCGCGCCCTGGCGGGCCGCTTCCTGCCCGGCACCGACGGGATCGTGCGGCCGCCCAAGAGCGTCGTGATTGACGATTCCTTCGACTGGCAGGGCGACCGCCATCTGCGGCGCGGCCTCGCCGACACCGTCATCTACGAACTGCACGTCCGCGGCTTCACGGCCAGCCCCACCAGTGGCGTGAAGCACCCCGGCACCTATCTCGGCGTCATCGAGAAGATCCCGTATCTCAAGTCGCTCGGCGTGACGGCGGTGGAGCTCATGCCGGTGCACGAGTTTCCCACCGAGCTGCCCACCGGCGAGATTTCGGAGCGGGCGAATTACTGGGGCTACGACCCGATGGCCTTCTTCGCGCCCCACCGCGGCTACGCGGCCGGCACGGAGCCCGGCTGCCAGGTGCGCGAGTTCAAGGAGATGGTGCGGGCGCTGCATGCCGCAGGGATCGAGGTGATCCTCGACGTGGTCTTCAACCACACGGCCGAGGGCAATCACCTCGGCCCCACGTTCTCGTTCAAGGGGCTCGAGAACCGCGTCTATTACATGCTCGGCGACGGCGGCAGCTACTACCGGAACTACACCGGCTGCGGCAACACGATCAACGGCAATCACCCGATCGTCCGCGAGCTGATCTTCCTTTGCCTGCGGCACTGGGTTCACAACTACCACATCGACGGCTTCCGCTTCGACCTGGCGAGCATCCTCTCCCGTGACCGCAACGGCGACATCCTGCCGAATCCGCCGATCGTGGAGGTGATCACGGAAGACCCGATGCTCGCCGACACGAAGATCATCGCGGAGGCCTGGGACGCGGCCGGCGCCTACCAGGTGGGGTCGTTTGCGAGCCTGCGGTGGGCGGAGTGGAATGGCCGCTACCGCGACGACGTCCGCCGCTACTGGCGCGGCGATTACGCCCAGACCGGCCACCTCGCCACGCGGCTGGCCGGCTCGAGCGATCTCTATGGCGACGACGGCCGCCAGCCCTACCACAGCATCAACTTCGTGACCTCGCACGACGGCTTCACGATGAACGACCTCGTGAGCTACCGCGAGAAGCACAACGAGGCCAACGGCGAGGGCAACCGCGACGGTGACAACAACAACTTCTCCGACAACTACGGTCACGAGGGGCCCACGAAGCGGTCCGACATCGGCGGCCTGCGTGCACGGCAGATCCGCAACATGCTCGCGACGCTGCTCGTGAGCCAGGGCGTGCCGATGCTGCTCTTCGGCGACGAGTGTCGCCGCACGCAGCAGGGCAACAACAACGCCTACTGCCAAAACAACGAACTCTCGTGGTTCGATTGGACGCTCGTGGACGAGCACACCGATCTCGTGCGGTTCGTGCGCGAGCTGGTGCGGTTTCGGCTCGACAACCCCACGCTCAGGCGGCGGTCGTTTCTCGTCGGCGGCACGAGCCACGATGGGCAGCTGCCCGACGTGGAGTGGTTCACGCCGGAGGGCACCCACGTCGACTGGTATGCGGCCGATGCCAGCCTCGTCTGCTTCTTCGGCGCCCCCACGCCCGACAGGCTCCAGGGGGAGAGCGACGTCGCGGCGGGCGGTGTCGAGGGCACCGCGCGGCACGTCCTCTTCTTCGCCCACGCCGGCTCGCTGCCGCGGACCTTCCAGTTTCCGCGGCCCATGACGATCCGGAATCTCACCTGGCGGATGTTCATCGACACCGGCCGGGAGCCGCCCAACGACGTCTTCGAAGGTGGCAAGGGGCCGGTCATCGACGTCATGAAGCCGCTGGAATTGCCCGAGCGGTCGTTCGTCTGCCTCGTTGCCGACGCGGAAAGGCCGGAATCGGCCGGCCGCCAGAAGCCGCCTATCTGACGTTTCGAAAATCGATTGCAAGTATTCGCGGTGGGCCGCTATCCTCCAAAGACCTTCGGAGAAGCTTCAATGCTGCGCTCGATCTGCATAGTCCTGCTCCCGCTCGTCTGCCTCGCGTTGGGCTGCGCCCCTGCGGCAGCGCCTCCGGCCGCGACGGCCCGCGGAAGCAACAGCCACGAGCATGACCACGGCCATGATGGCCACGACCACGGCGACGAAGACTACGACTCGCCCAATACGATCGCCGCCGGGATCGCGGCGCTCGAGAAGATCTGCGGCGAGGTGAAGGCCGAGCTGGCCGAGGGCGATCTCGACGACGCCGACGGCAAGGTCCACATGGTGGGGCATCTCCTCGACGACCTGCGGGTGCTCGTGATGGATGCGAAGCCGGCCGCGGACGTCGAAACGGCCGCGAAGAAGGCGCTCGACGGGATCTTCGACTGCTTCGACAAGATGGACACCGCCCTGCATTCCGCCGACGAAGCCGAGCGGAAGTCGCTCGACTATGCCGCCCACGCGGCTACGATCGAAGCAGCCATCACGAGCCTCAAGGCACTGTTCCCGTAACCCCTTCACTCGTCACGCACCACGAGAACCCCATCATGCCAATCATCCGCCACCTGCTGATCGCCTGCGTTGCAGTCGCCTGGTCCGTCCCCTGCCCTGCCCTCGAGATCGATCCCGCGGCCGTCCGCGGCCAGCTCGTGCTGGGTCAGGAACCAGTCGGGGCGCTGAGCCTCACCGCCGCCAAGCAGCAGCTCACGAGCGAGCCGAAGCCGATCGTCGTGGCGGGGCGGATCGGGGCCAAGGGGATCGAGCCCTTCCTCGAAAACAAGGCGTCGTTCGTGCTCGTGGAGATTCCCGCCGACGACCATGCGAAGAAGCCGGGCCACGACGCCGACAATTGCCCGTTCTGCAAGAAGAAGCAGGCCGGCGCGCCGATGGCGGCCGTGCAGTTTTTGGGCGCCGACGGCAAGGTGATCCCGATCGATTCGCGCAAGCTCTTCGGCATCGAGAAGGGCGCCGACGTGGTCGTCCGCGGCACCGCGATCTTCGATCCGAAGCTCGCGATCCAGGTGATCCAGTTCACCGCCGACGGCATCTACGTCCGACCCCGATAACGCACCGGCTCGAGGACGGCAGAAGGTGCCTCGCGGTGGCCCTCGAAGACTCGGGCCAAATGCTCGTCACGCTTCCGCCGATCCCCTCGCCTCCGTCCGTAGGACAGGCCTCCGTGCCTGTCGAAACCAGCCCGCCTTCATAAAACAAAACAGCCACATGCAAACCGCCTTCAAAGAATGGGCTGCCATCTGTCGGGCGCTCGCCCAGCGCCGCCAAGATGTGATCCTGCGCAAGGGCGGCATCGTCGAGCCGGGGGGCGGCTTCCGGCTGGAGCACCGTGAGTTTCTCCTGCTCCCCACGTTTCTCCACCAGTCGCCCGAGAGCCTGATTCCGGCGGCCCGGGACCTGCTCGACGACATCGACGCCGACCGGCCCCCGCCGGGGCAGGTGGTCTTCACGCATGCCGCCAGCGTGACGCAGGCGCACCAGATCCGGGCGCGTGAGGAGCTCACCCGATTCCGCAGCCGCCACGTCTGGTCCGACGCGGTCGTGACCGAACGGTTTCATCGCTGGCGCGACGAACTGCACGTGCTCGAGGTGGACGTCACCCCGCTACCCGAGCCGCTCGTGCTGCCGTGGCACGACGACTACGGCGGCTGCAAGTCGTGGGTCACACTGCGCTCATGAGGCGCACGCCTCCGGCGTGCGATTGACAGGCTGAAGCCTGTCCTACCATGGGGCGAATACGGCACATGATCTACCGCACGACCCGAGCGCCGCCGCCCTTGATCTGCTTCTCCACCTCGGCGCGGGTGGCCATCGAGGTGTCGCCGGGGGTGGTGCTCGCCAGGGCCCCGTGGGCGGCGCCGTAGTCCACCGCCTTCTGCGGGCAGTTGAATTCGAGGAACCCGAAGGCGAGGCCGCTGGCGAAGCTGTCGCCGCCGCCGACTCGGTCGAGGATCTCAAGCTCTGGATACTTCCGGCTGTCGTAGAATTTCCCGTCGTGCCAGCAGATGGCGCTCCAGTCGTTCTTCGTCGCCGTGATCACGCGGCGGAGCGTCGTGGCGGCCACCTTGAAGTTGGGAAACTCCTTCACGGCCTTCTCGATCATCGTCTTGAAGGCCTTCGTCTCGATCTCGCTGATGGCGTGATCCACCCCTTCCACCTCGAAGCCGAGCGACGCCGTGAAGTCTTCCTCGTTGCCGATCATCACGTCGACGAACTTCGCGATTTCGCGGTTGACCTCGCGGGCCTTCGCCTGGCCGCCGATGCTCTTCCAGAGGCTCGGCCGGTAGTTGAGATCATAGGACACGATCGTGCCGTGCTTCTTGGCCGCCTTCACGGCCTCGACCGTGAGCGCCGCCGTCGTCTCCGAGAGCGCCGCGAAGATGCCGCCGGTGTGAAACCAGCGGGCGCCGAGCTTCCCGAAAAGGTGGTCCCAATCGACGTCGCCCGGCTTCAGCTGGCTGGCCGCCGTGTTGCCGCGGTCGGGCACGCCCACCGCGCCGCGGATGCCGAAGCCGCGCTCCGTGAAATTCAGCCCGTTGCGAACGCTCCGGCCGATGCCGTCGTCGGCCCGCCACTGGATGAAGTCCGTGCAGACGCCCCCCTGCATGATGAAGTCTTCGATCAGGTGGCCGACCTCGTTGTCGACGAACGCCGTCACCACCGCCGTCTTCAGGCCGAAGCACTTCCGCAGGCCGCGGGCCACGTTGTATTCGCCGCCCCCTTCCCAGGCCGTGAAGCCGCGGGCGGTGCGGATGCGGCCCTCGCCGGGGTCGAGGCGGAGCATGATCTCGCCGAGGGAGATTTGGTCGAACGTGCAGGAGTCTTTCGGTTTGATGGGGAGGGTCATGAGGTGTCCTTTCAGTCAGGCTTCCGTTGATCGAGGGGCGCCGGCTCGGGGGGCGGCAAAAGTCGCGTCGCGTGGGCCGCGGCGGCCCAATGCTCCGCGAGCTTTCGCCGATTCCCCTCACCTCACCGTATGTTTGACGGGAGGCGAGGTATCTGGTCAGACGGTTTTTAATGTGTCGATTTGGAGAACTGGCAGTCCTGCCTCGTGGGCGATTTCGTTGAGGGCTTCGACCTCGGCCTTGGAGAAGAGCAGGCCGCCGGCTTTTTCGCTGCGGGCGGCCGCCTCGGCTTCGAGTTGGCCCGGCAGCATGCATCGCTCGTTGCCGTGGCCGAGGATGTCGGCGAGGACGGCCTTTACGTTTTCCGCCTGCGAGCGGCCCTTCGCGAAGGCGCCTCCGGAGAGCGCGTCTGGATGGATCACCTGGAAGAAGAAGGCACACGTCTGCTTCTCGCCCGGCACGGCCGGCCGGTTGCGGAGCGTGGGCAGCGAGCCGCCGATGAAGCCCGCCACGATCTCGTTGATGAGCGAGAGGCCGTAGCCCTTGTGATCGCCGAAGGGCAGGAGCGAGACGGCCTTGTCGGGGTCGGTCGTCGGCACGCCGTCCTTGTCGACCGCCGCATTCGGCGGCAGCGGCTTTCCCTCGCGCTTCAGCTGCTGCACGCGGCCCATCGCGATCACGCTCGTCGCCCAGTCGATCACCACTGGAAAGCCGATCGCGTCGGTCGTCGGGAAGCCCCACGAATGCGGGTTGGTGCCGAGCGTGGGAAACACGCCCTTGAACGGCACCACCTCGGCGAGCGCCGCCGTGCAGTTCGTGTAGGCGATGTAGCCCTTCTTCGCGGCCTCCATCACGTAGCCGCCGCCCCAGAGATAGTGAAACGCGTTGTCGATCGAGACCGTGCCGGTGCCGTAGGTGTCGGCCAGCTTCATGCAGGTGTCGATCGCCTCCCAGGCCACGGCCTGGCCGAGCTTCTTGTGGGCGTCCCAGATCTCGGCGGCCTTGAACCGGCTCGGCAGCTTCGTGATCGCCGCCTTCGGCACGCAGCCGCCCCCCTTGGAGCCGAAGAGCTCGTCGAGGTGGAGCGCCTTGATGGCGTTGTGCGTGCGGATGCCGTGCTTGGTGGCGGCCGTGGCGAGCTTCGCCGCATGGTCGGCCTCGGCGGCATCGAAGCCCCGCTTCACATAGGCGGCGCGGACAATCGCCTCGTGGGCATCGATCGCAACGACATGAAACGTTTCGGGCATCAGACGACCTTCTTCACCGGGACCTCGGGGTTCACCTGCGCCAGCGGCTTCTCGCCGTGCATCGCGTTGATCAGGTTTGTGACCGATGCCATCGCTTGCCGCTGCACGCTCTCGCTCGTGCGGGAGCCGATGTGGGGCGTGACGACGCAGTTCGGCAGCTTCGCGAGCGGATGATCGGCCCGTGGCGGCTCCTCGTCGAGCACGTCGGTGCCGTAGCCGGCGATCTGGCCGGAGGCGAGCGCCGCGGCGATGTCGGCCGTGTTGACGATCTCGCCGCGGGCGCAGTTCAGGATGATTACGCCCGGCTTCATCTTCGCGATCGACTTCGCGCAGACGAGGTCGCGGGTCTCCGGTGTGAGGTTCGTGTGCAGCGAGAGATAGTCGGCCTGCGCGAAGAGATCGTCGAGCGTGGCGGCCCGCGGGATGCCGTGCTCCTTGGCGAAGGCCTCGTCCCAGTAGACGTCGTAGCCGATCGGCTTCATCCCGAAGGCCTTGGCGCGAATCGCCACCTCCTTGCCGATCCGCCCCATGCCGACGATGCCGATCGTCTTGTCGAGCAGCTCGTGGCCCGTCTTCCGCTTCCAGCCGCCCGACCGGGTCGAGTCGGTGTGAAACAGCAGATTTTTCTCGAGGGCCAGGAGCAACAGAAACGTGTGCTCGGCGACCGTGGTGTGGTTGACACCGGGCGTGAAGAGGAGCGGGATGCCGAATTCGGTGCAGCCCTTCACGTCGATCTTGTCGACGCCGATGCCGTATTTCGAGAGCACCTTGAGCCGCGGCCGGGCCTTTTCGAGCACCGCTCGGGTGATGCAATCGTCGCCGCAGATGTAGCCGTCGATCTCGCCGACCAGGGCGAGCGTGTCGGCCTCGGAGAGCGGGCCGCGGGCCGTGACGATCTCCCAGCCGGTGGCCGCGAGCTTCTCATGGTGCGGGCCGGGGGTGTCTTGGAACGAGGTTGTGGTGAGCAGAATGCGTGGCTTCATGGGGCGTCCTGGGGGCGGCTCAAATCCTGCGAAAAGTAGCCGAATCGGCCGAATTCGGCAACGCGACGCCAAAGGAGACCGCTTGCAAAGGAGACCGTTTGCTCCGCAAGCGGATCCCAACTGGCGGCGCACCGGCTCCGGGGCGGCAGAAGGTGGTCGCTGCGCGACTCCTCCGGATCCTCGCGGAGAACTTCCGGCCTCGGGCCGGCCTGGGCCTGTCTCCGCTGACGACCTACGGAGCTTCATTCCCCCGAAGGTCGAAAGTTCCTAACGCTCGTCACGCTTCTGCCGACCCCCCTCGCCTGCGTCCGTAGGACAGGCTTCAGCTTGTCGAGAGCAGATCCGCTTGCGGAGCAAGCGGTCTACGTGCGGCCTACAGTCGCCGCACCTGTTCCGGGAAAAACGCCCTCACGAGCGCGGCGGTCGCGCCGTTCCACTTCCAGAGATGGCAGAACCTCCGCTCGCGGCCGCAGCCGGTCGTGCCGGTGCGGTGGAGCCAGTGCTGCTCGCCGGGCGAGAGCGGGTAGGCGGCGAACTCGTGCCGCCGGGCCTCCGGCACCCGCAACTTGATCCAGCTCCAGTGGTTGACGTGGAGCCGGTGGTCGGGATCGGGATGATCCTTGGTCCACGAGCGATACTCGCGCTCCGTCACGGCCACCACTCGATCGCGGAGGCTCTGCATGAGCGGCTCGTCGCGATCGAGAATCTCCTCCGCGGCGGCGATGCCGACGGGCGACGTCGTGATCACGATCGCGGGATCGTCGTTGCCGTCGCGATCGCCGAGCAGCGTGGCAAGCTCGTTCTCGAACCAGGTCACCAGGTGCGCCGAGAGGATCATCCGCTCGGCGGCTTCTTGGGCGGGGTCGCTCCCGGGCCGGCCCGCCGAGCCTGCGGCGCGTCGCGCTGTGGCGACAGCCTCACGCAGGCCGGCGAGCCAATGCCGGGAGTCTTCGCTTAACGGCTGAATTGCTGCCGCAGCCACTCGTTTTTCCGCTTCTCGAGCTCGATGAGCTTCTTGACCGGACCCTGGCGGTTGGCCTGGGCCGCCTGACGGGCCTCACGGTTCTGGGCAGCACTCGCGCTGCCCACGAGGAACATGCTCGAAACGATAGCCACGACGAATGCAAGCCGAATCATAAAGAAAAGCTCCTGACGTGATTGAGAGACTGGGGATGGGATAGCATTCCGCGAAGCCGGGGGGCTGCGACGGTTTTTTTCTGTCGGAGACGAGCATCGGCAGCCGACAGGCGGCGACTCGATCGGAATTCTTTGCGGATGGCGCACGAGACATAGCCGCCACGAGCGGTGCGCGAGGATTTCCGGGCACCCGCGGCATAACCCTCACCCCGTGCGCTCCGTGGCCCAACCACATCGTGGATGACGGATCGCGTCACCCCGCCTGCTACCGCAGGGGGCTTGTGGTGGGGTGGCGCTGCGGCGGCAGATCGACGAATCCGGCTTTTGTCACGCCCGACATCGGACTGGCCGTCACGACGTCCCACGCGATCTGTTGCAATTCGCGACGGAGGTCGGGGTGGATCTCGTCGAGCTGCCGGTCGCCGTCGTCGAGCCCGACTGGCGAGCGGCCGTAAAGGCAGGCGAAAGTGCAGTAGGTGACCAGTGCGATCACCGGCGCCTTGCCATGGCCGATCGGGTCGGTGAACAGGTCCGACTGTCGCGCGATGCCGGGCATGTCTCCCGCGGCCACACGCTCCCGCAGGCGGATCACCGCGTCGGTGACCGGCACGATGCGGATCACGGCGCGGCCCCGCGCCCGGTTGATGTCGGCGACTTGCCTCTCGATCACCGCCGTGATTCCGGCGCTCGCCGCCCGCAGGCTGTCGAGCGTGCGGGCGTCGCGTTCCTCGTTGTGGTGGATCTTCTTGGCCGGATTCCAGAGCTTCGGATCGCTCGGCTCCCAGTGGTCGAAGCCCATCCAGGAGATCTGCAGGAGCACACGCAGCTCGGGATTGTGCTCGAGGCCGAGGTCCGTGAAGAGCGGGATGGCGTCGTCGGGCACGAGCCAGTTGGGCGACATGGTCAACACGTCCACGTCGCCGGCGACGAGCGACGCCTTGGCCTTGTTTTCCGCGTCGGGAAGGTTCCAGTGCTGCCGCACGCTCGACCCGCCGATCATCTGCCGACCGACCAGTTCGTGTCCGGTGATGCCCGCCGCGCGGGCCAGCGGCGTGAGGCGATCGGCGACGAAGATGTGGAAGCTGTGCCCCATCACGAAGACCCGCAGGCCGTCTTCTGGAGCCACGCGAGAGGGGCCGTCAGCCGCGCGAGCCGGCGCAGCGATGGCGCACGCCACGATCAGAGGTGCAATCCACGCTGATTGGTTCATGCTCATGGGAGCATGCTACCCTCTCCAGGCGAGGCGGCGAAAACGGGCAAGTGGCTGGATCGTGATCGAGGAGATTCCCGGATGGTGATGGCGGGCGGATTCCCTCGCTAGTGCAACGGGCTTGTCGGGAGCCGCTTGCGGAGCAAGCGGTCTACTTGAGCCGGCTACTCGTCGCGTTTGAGGCCGGAGCGGGTTGCCTTCACGGCCAGCGGGTCGTCGGGCCAGGAGTGCTTCGGGTAGCGGCGGCGGAGTTCCTTCTTCACCGTCGGATAGGTGCTTTTCCAAAAGCTTGCGAGGTCACTCGTCACCTGCTGCGGCCGATGGTTGGGGCCGAGCAGGTGGAGGATCACCGGCACGCGGCCGCCGGCGATCCGGGGCGTTTCGGCCAGGCCGAAGAGTTCCTGGATCCGCACGGCGAGCGTGGGCGGCTGCCCGGGCTCGTAGACGATCCGGTGCCGCTTGCCGTTGTGCAGTTCGTATTCGGCAGGCGCGAGCCGGTCGATCTCCGCGAGCCGGTCGTAGCCCACGGCGGCATGCAGCCGCGAGAGCCAATCAGCCGCGCGGATCTCCTCGAGCGAGCGCAGCCCCGTGCAGACGTCGGGGAGCAGCGCGGCAAGCGCCGCAGCATCGAACGAGGGCAACGAAAGATCGGGGGCCGCGGCGGCGAGCCAGCGAACCCGGGCGATGAATCCGCCGGCCGCGGATTCGGCGGGCGGGATCACGCGATCGAGCTGCGCTGCGGCCTCGCGGGCGAGCACATCGGCCGCGGCTCGTTCGTCGGTGATCGCGATCGGCGTCTCGTCGAGCACGAGGTCATTCCACGTCGTGCAGCGGCGGGCCTCCACCTGCCGCCGCGATGGATGAAACATGAGATCGTCTGCCTGCCGCAGGTTCGTCGAGGCGAGCGGCTCTTCGTCGAGCCAGGCCCGCTCGACCGCCGACGCCTGCCGCACGCTGGCCTCGCCGCCGGCGTCGTCGAGATCGATCGCGAGAAACAGAGGCTCCTGCCGCACCCGCGAGCCGCCGTCGAGCCGCACGCCGCGGCCGCCCACCATCGTCGCCCGGTCGGTCGTGCCGGCCCGCAGCCGCGCGAGCCGGTCGGGAAACGCCTCCAGCAGCGCCCGCATGAGCGCCTCCGCGGGATCGGCGGCGCGCGCGGCGAGCGGCGACTCCACGAGCCGGTAGAGCTGCTCGGCGGTGCGGAGCACGTTGGCCGCCCCGCCGTGGTGGAGTTCGAACTCTGTATCGTCGAGCGACAGGCCCGCATGAAAGGCCTGGAGCGCCGCCACGCGATCGACCACGTCGCTCCGTGTGCGCACGGTCATGCGGTCGCGCGGGCCGCGGCGAGCGTGGGCGGCCGGGCGGAAGGGATCCCGTTCCGAGAGCAGCGCGGCGGCGATCGACGCCTCGCGCAGCACACCGTGCCGCGCGCCGGCGAGCAGCAGCCGCGCCAGCCGCGGGTGGGCCGGCAGACGCACGAGCTCGCGGCCGAGCGGCGTGATCCGGTCGCCGCGCGTGGCGCCTTCGTCAATTGCTCCCAGCTGTTCGATCGCGCCCAGCTGCGCGAGCAGCCGTCGGGCGTTGGCGATCGCGTCGGGCGGCGGGTGGTCGAGCCACGGGAATCCCTCCTGTTCGCCACTGGCAATCAGCTGCAAGAGCGGTCCGGCCATGTCGCCGCGCATCGCTTCGGGCGTCTCGGCCGCGGGCCGATGATGATGCGACGCCCCGTCCCAGAGCCGCCAGCAGACGCCCGCGGCGGTGCGGCCCGCGCGGCCGGCCCGCTGATCGGCCGACGCCTGCGAGATCGGGATCAGCTCGAGCCGCGGCAGCCCCGTGGAAGCCGCAACCCGCATCTGGCGGGCCAGGCCCGAATCGACGACGGCCGTCACGCCGGGGATCGTCAGCGACGTCTCGGCGACGTTGGTCGAGAGGATGATCTTGCGGCGGCCCATGTCGGCGAGCACGCGATCCTGCTCCTCCGGCGGCAGGTCGCCGAAGAGCGTGAGCAGGGCGTGCCCCTCGCGATCGGCGAGCGGTGCGAGCGCCTGTTCGCAGCGTCTGATCTCGCCCACGCCCGGCAGGAAGACGAGCACATGGCCATCGGTCTGCTTGAGCGCCTCCGGCACGGCCGCGGCCACGAGCTCGACGATGTCGCGCCGCTCGCCGCGCTTGCCATAGCGCATCTCCACCGGAAAGAGCCGGCCATCGGCCGACACGATCCGCGCGCCGCCGAGCAGCCGCGCCACCGGCTCCGCCGCCAGCGTGGCGCTCATCACGATGATCCGCAGGTCGGGCCGCACCGTCTCCCGCACCCGCACGAGCAGGCCGAGCACGAGATCCATCTCGATCGACCGCTCGTGGAATTCGTCGAGCACGACGGCGGAGATGCCCTCGACGGCCACGTCGTCGAGCAGCCGCCGCAGCATGATGCCGGTCGTCTCGACGACGAGCCGCGTGTCGCGGCCCACTTTCGCGTCGAACCGCACCTGGTAGCCCACTTCGCCCCCGACCGCGGTGCCGCGGAGCCGCGCGATCTGGTGGGCGACGGCGCGGGCTGCAAGCCTCCGCGGCTGGAGGAGCACGACCTTTTGGGGCGCGGGGAGATCGTCGAGGATCGCCGCCGGCACGAGCATCGTCTTGCCGGAGCCGGGAGGCGCGGTGACGACGACCGCGCCCGTCCGCGAGGCCGCCACGACCTCGTCGAGCACGTCGGCGACTGGCAGCGTGGCGAAAAAGGGTTGGAGCACGGTTCAAGCGGGCGGAAGGTGGCGGGCAATATCGGCATCGTACTATGCATTGATCGTCCTCGCCTCCGTCCGTAGGACAGGCCTCCGTGCCTGTCTCCTTCGAGTATGCTGGCCGCTTTCACAAGGCCATCGGTCGCACCATGCAGTCGTTCGACGTGATCGTCGTGGGCAGCGGCGGCGTCGGGAGCGCGGCTGCGTATCACCTCGCCTCGCGCTGCCGCCGGGTGCTCGGCCTCGACCGGTTTCCCATCGCGCACGACCGCGGCAGTTCCCACGGCCAGACGCGGCTCATCCGTCAGGCCTATTTCGAGCATCCCGACTACGTGCCGCTCCTACTGCGGGCCTATGAGCTCTGGCGGCAGCTGGAGCAGGTCGTCGGGCGGCGGCTGCTCGTCGAATCGGGACTCATGATGGCCGGGCCGCCGGAGGGCAGCGTGATCGCCGGCGCTCTTGCGTCGGCGGACCTGCATCGGCTCGAGGTTGACCGCATGACCGCCCGCGAGGCCTGCGGCCGCTGGCCCGTCTTCGCGCTGCCCGAACACTGGGCCGTCGTCCACGAGCCCCGCGGCGGCTATCTCTTCGTCGAGGCCTGCGTGCGGGCGCACGCCGAAGCGGCGCGGCAGGCGGGCGCGACGCTCGAGCACGGTATCGAGGTGCGCGGCTGGCGCATCGAGGGGAGCGGCGTCGCGGTCGAGACGAATCGCGGAACCTTTTTCGCCGACCGGCTCGTCCTCGCGCCGGGCCCGTGGGCTGCCGGGCTCCTGCAGCTGCCCGCGGTGCCGCTGACCGTGCTGCGGAAATCGCTGTTCTGGTATGCGGCCGCGGCCGAATCGCAGGCCGCCTTCGCCGCCGGGGCCCTCCCCTGCTTCGCGTTCGACGCACCGGCAGGATTCTTTTACGGCTTTCCGCAGATCGACGGCCGCGGCGTCAAAGTCGCGGAGCACACGGGCGGGCGGGCCGTCGCCGATCCGCTGGCCGTGGATCGCGAGATGGATGCCGACGAAAAGGAGCGCGTCGAACAGATCCTCGACGTGCATCTCCCCGCGCTTGGCTGCCGCTGCACGGAGCACGCGGTCTGCCTCTACACGATGTCGCCCGACCATCATTTTTTGGTGGGGTTGCACCCGGCGAGCGAACGGGTGGCGATCGCGGCTGGATTTTCTGGCCATGGCTTCAAGTTTGCGAGCGTTATGGGGGAGGTGCTCGCCGATCTCGCGATTACGGGCGAAACGTCGCTGCCGATCGGGTTTCTTTCGCCGCAGCGAAAGTAGACCGCTTGCAAAGTAGACCGCTTGCTCCGCAAGCGGATCTGGACCCGCTTGCGGAGCAAGCGGTCTACTTTGATAGTCTGAATCCTGTCCTTCGGTTGTCGGTTTGCGCGGGTGGGGGTACCGTTAGCTCAGGTCGCAAACGGCACGGAGGCTCGGTGATGAAATTCTTCGCATGGATGGCGGTTGTCGTGTCGCTGCTTGGCGGCAGCGTGATGGCGGAAGACTGGCCGCAATTTCGGGGCGGTGCGGCCTTGAGCCAGGCGCCCTTCGCGAAGGTGCCGCTCGCCTGGGACGCGGCGAAGAACGTCGCCTGGCGGACCACCGTGCCCGGCGCCGGGTGGTCGCAGCCGGTCGTGTCGGGCGACAGGATCTTTTTGACGACGGCCGTCGCGCCGAGCGGTGGCCGGCCGAGCGGGATGATGGGGGGAGTGATGTCGCTCTCCACCTGGGGCATGGGATCGGCGCCGTCGGAGCCGATCCAGTTTCGCGTGCTCTGCCTCGACCGGGCCGCTGGCGGAATCATCTGGTCGAAGACGGTCGCCGACGTGAAGCCGACATTCGGCAAGCACACCTCCAACACGTTTGCCACCGAGACCCCCTGTGGCTCGCCCGACGGCGTCTATGCTTTTTTCGGGGCGACGGGCACGGTCGTCGCGCTCGACCGCGATGGCAACGAACGCTGGCGGCGCGAGCTCGGCCCGCAGCCCACCACGAATCAATTCGGCACGGGCTCGTCTCCCCTGCTCGCGCAGGATTCGCAGGGCCGACCGCGGCTGTTCGTGCAGCTCTATAACGACGATCGGGCCACGCTCGTCTGCCTCGACGCCGCCACCGGCGCCGACGTCTGGACCGCCAATCGCGACAAAGGCACGTCGTGGGCGACGCCCGTCGCGTGGAACAACGACGGCGCGGCTGAAGTGATCACCGCCGGCCAGGGCATGGTGATCGCCTATGACGTCGACACGGGCGCCGAGCGGTGGCGATTCGGCGGGATCGACACGTCGTTCGCCTGCTCGGTCGTCGCCGATGCCGAAGGCGTCTACTTCGGCACGTCGAGCCCGGGGAGCCGGGCGCCGGCTTACGCGATCGCCCGCGGCTGCCAGGGGGATCTCACGCTGCCCGCCGGAGCCACGCAGGGGGGCAAGGTGCTCTGGTCGAAGACGAAGTGCGGCGCCGGAATGCCATCGCCGGTCGTCATCGGCGATCACCTCTACTTCCTCGACAAGATCGCCGTCTGCTTCGACAAGCGCACGGGCGCGGAAAAATATCGCAAGCGGCTGCCGGGAGGCAGCACGGCGGTGGGTTCGCCGCTCGTGATCGGCGACCGGATCTACCTCGTCAACGAGCGCGGCAAGGTGGTCGTGTTGCAGGCGGGCCCCGAGTTCAAGGTGCTGGCGGAATCGTCGGTGGGCAGCGGCGATGAAATCTTCTGGGCCACGCCCGCCGTCACGGAAGACTCCCTGCTCATCCGGTCCACCGACGCGCTCTATTGCATCCGCTGACCGCCCCCTGCTGGAAAGCCTTTCGATGCGACACGCATGGGTGCCGACCGCCGGCCTGCTCGTGGCCTTCTTGATCGCGCCGGCCCGCGGCGGCGACTGGCCGCAGGTGCTCGGGCCGAATCGAAACGGCATCGCGGCCGCGGACGAGCGGCTCGCAGAGACGTGGCCCGCGGAGGGGCCGCCGGTCGAATGGCGGCGCGAGGTGGGAGCCGGCTATGCAGGAATCGCGGTGGCCGGCGGCCGCGCCGTGCTCTTTTCCCGCGTCGGCGATCGCGAGGTCGTCGAGGGCATCGATGCGGCCACGGGCAAGACGCTCTGGAGCGACGGCCATCCGACCACGTTCGCACCGCAGGTCGGCGGCGGCAACGGACCGCTCTGTACGCCGGTGATCCACGGCGGCCGCGTGATCGTGTGTGGCGCGCAGGGCGTGCTCGCCTGCCTCGACGTGGCCACCGGCAAGCGGCTTTGGCAGCGAGACACGCACCGGGAATTCGACGCACCCGAGGGATATTTCGGCGCGGGCAGCACGCCGCTCGTCGTGGGCGACCACGTGCTCGTCAACGTCGGCGGCTCGCGGCAGGAGGCGGGGATCGTCGCCTTCGATCTCGGCACCGGAGCGACCGCGTGGAAGGCCACGGCCGAGCCGGCAAGCTATTCGGCGCCCGTGGCGGTCGACATCGCCGGCGTTGCGCACGCGCTCTTCGTCACCCGTTACCAGTGCCTGCTCGTCGAGGCCGCGACCGGCACCGTGAAATGGAAATTTCCATTCGGCATGCGCGGGCCGACGGTGAATGCGGCGACACCGCTCGTGATGGCCGGCGACGCCGCCGACAAACGGCTGCTCGTCACGGCCGCCTACGGGATCGGCTCGGTGTATGCCTCATTCGACGGCAAGGCGGCGCAGACGCTCTGGGAGGGAACCGATTCGCTTGCCACGCAATACTGCACGCCGATCGTCACGCAGGGCATCCTCGTGGCGATCGACGGCCGCGACGACATGCCGCCGGCCGACCTCAAGGCCGTCGAAGCGGCGACGGGCCGCGTGCTCTGGACCGAACGCGGCTTCGACTACGGCACGCTTCTTTCCGCCGACGGCAAACTGCTCGCGGCGAAGACCGACGGCGAGCTCGCGCTCATGCGGGCCGATGCGGCGGGCATGAAGGTGCTGGCGCGGGCCCGGCCGCTCGCGGGCACGATCCGGGCGCTTCCCGCCCTCGCGGCCGGCAGGCTCTACGTGCGCGACGACGCCGTGCTCATCTGCCTGCGCGTGGGCCGGTGACGGCCGCGCCGGCGCTGCGCCGCCAGACCTCGCCGAGCAGGATGCCGCAGGCGACCGACACGTTGAGGCTCTCCACGGCGCCGGAGCCGGGAATCTGCACGCGCCGGTCGGCAATCGCATCGATCGCCCGCGAGACACCCTCGCTCTCGCTGCCGAGCGCGAGCACCAGGTTTTGCCCGAGGGGCGAGGCATAGAGCGGATCGCCCCGGTGGCTCGACGTTACGACGATCTCGTAGCCGGCCTTGCGGAGCCGGCCGAGGTCGGCGGCCGGGGTCGCGAGATCGCACACGGGCACGATCTCCGCGGCGCCCTCCGCCACCCGTACGGCCGCCGGCGAAAGCGCCGGCAGCGACTTCTCCGGCCCGAGGATCGCAGCCACGCCGAAGTGCGCCGCCGTCCGCAGGATCGAGCCGAGGTTGTGGGGATTCTGCACGCCGTCGAGATAGAGCATCGGGCCGGAGAGCGCCCGGGTGTCGATCGCCCGCAGCAGGTCGGCGAGGTTCCAGCGGCGGATCTGCCTGGCGAGGATTGCGACGCCCTCGTGGTGCACCGAGCCGGTGAGCCGCTCGAGGCTGTCGGGCTCCACCACCTGGAAGCCCTTGCGGGTGGCGATGCAGTGCTCGATGAGCGGCGCGAACCGCCGCTGACGGTCTTTCGTCAGGTAGACGCGGATGATGTCGTTGGGCCGCCGCGCGAAGAGCGCCTCGCAGGCATGAGCGCCATGATACTTCTCTTCCGACTTGTCTTGATGCCGCGGCTTCATGATGGGGGAAGTCTACGTGACTGGCTGCTATTGAAAGTAGGACAGGCCTCTGTGCCTGTCTCTTTGGCCGCTTCGTAGAAGACTGCTCCGCGGGGAGGCAGGTTTTCGACAGGCACGGAGGCCTGTCCTACGTGTGACAGGCTGAAGCCTGTCCTACAGCGCGCGGCGGTATTTCTTTGGGCCGCGGGGCTTGGAACCGGCGGCCGGCGCGGCGGCCGGGGCTGCTGCTGTGGCACGCTTCTCGCCGCGGGGCTTGCCCTTGCTACGGCGGCCCTTCGCCGGCTTCGTGCGACTCGGACGGCCGCGCTCGCCGCGGCTGCCCGCGTGCGACGCCGGCCTTCTCGGGCCACGTTCCTCCGCATCGTCGGCCTTCGGCAGGTCGGCGGGGAGGTCGGTGCGCTCGGGAATCTGCTTGCGCAGGAGCCGCTCGATCGCCGCGAGCCGCGGCCGCTCTTCGCGGTCGCAGAAGCTCAGGGCGACGCCCGTGAATCCGGCGCGGCCGGTGCGGCCGATCCGGTGGACGTAGGTCTCCGGCTCGTGCGGCAGCTCGAAATTCACGACGTGCGTCACCTGGTCGACGTCGATGCCGCGGGCGGCGATGTCGGTCGCGATCAAGACCGGCGGCCGCTGCGACTTGAACGACGACAGCGCGAGCTCGCGCTGGTTTTGGCTCTTGTTGCCGTGGATCGCCGCGGCCCGGATGCCGGCCTTCTCGAGATCCCGCTGCAGCTTGTTGGCCCCGTGCTTCGTCCGCGTGAAGACGATCACGCGGGCCATCCCCTCGTGCTTGAGGAGGTGCACGAGCAGGTGCTTCTTCTGCTTCTGCGGCAGGAGAAACACGGATTGATCCACCGTCTCGGCGGGCGTGGCCTGCGGCGCCGTCTTCACCTCGAGCGGATCGCGCAGCATCGTCTCGGCGAGCTGCCGCACCTCGGCGGGCAGCGTGGCGGAGAAGAAGAGCGTCTGCCGCTTCTTCGGCACCTGCGACACGATCTTGCGCACGTCGTGGATGAAGCCCATGTCGAGCATGCGGTCGGCCTCGTCGAGCACGAGAAACTCGACGGCGCGGATGTCGACGAGCCGCTGCTGGATCAGGTCGAGCAGCCGGCCCGGCGTGGCCACGAGCACGTCCACGCCGCGCTGCATCGCCGCGGCCTGCGGCTTCTGGTTGACGCCGCCGTAGATGACGGCGCTCCGCAGCTTGGCGTGCTTGCCGTAGGCGCGGAAGCTGTCGTGGATCTGGCTGGCGAGCTCGCGGGTGGGGGCGAGCACGAGCACGCGGCAGCGATGCGGCTGCACGTCGCGCCGGTCGGCCATGAGCCGTTCGATGAGCGGCAGCGCGAAGGCGGCGGTCTTGCCGGTGCCGGTCTGGGCACAGCCGAAGAGGTCGCGGCCGGCGAGCACGTGGGGCATCGCCTTGGCCTGGATCGGGGTGGGGGTCGTATAGCCTTCGGCGGCGAGCGCCTCGAGAACGGGCGCGGAGAGCCCCAGCGATTTGAATGTCTGCATCGACAGAGCATAGCCTCCCCGCGGCGCGAGCGAGAGGGGAACGACGAATCGCGGCGTGAACGACGGCCTTCGCCGGCGGATCAGCCGGCCGCGGCGTCGCGCAGGAGCCGGGGCATGAACGTGGGATCGATGAGATCGGCGGCTGTGATCCTGACACGTCGTGCGACCGCGCCCGTGGCCGCGAGTTCCGCCGCGGTGATCGGTTCGCGGGCGGCGATCTGCGCCCGCACGACATCGGCCGTTGCGTCGGAGGCATCGGTGCCGGCCGCCTGCCGCGCCGCCACGCGGGCAAGCACCGCCTCGGCGGGCAGGTCGAAATCGAGCCAGACGATCGGCACACCGGCCGCGCTCGCCACGGCGGCGATCGTGTCGCGTTGCCCGCGGAGATTCGCCGCCGCATCCACGACCACGCTCGCTCCGGCGGCAAGCAGCGTATGGGAGAGCGCGGCGAGCCGGTCGTAGACCTTGGCTGTCGTCGCCGGATCGTAGAGCGATTCCGCGTGGGCCGCGTCGTGCGGCCGGTCGGTGCCGGCCATGCCAAAGAGCCGCTTGCGCTCGACGTCGCTCCGCAGCCGCACCGCCTCGCAGCCGCCGACGATCGCCGCGGCCACGGTCGTCTTGCCGCTACCGGAGATCCCGCTCGTCGCATAGAGCACCGGCCGACGCGGCTGCGTGAGATGCTCGGCCAGTTCGAGATAGCGGTCGGTCTCGGCCCGCGCGGCATCCTGCGCCGCCCGATCCCCCGCCGCCTGCGTGCAGCGAATCGCCGCCACCGCGGCCCGCACGATCGCCCGGTAGACCTTGTAGACGGGGAGCACGCTCGCGGCGTCGTGGTCGTCGGCCGCCTCGATCCAGCCGCTCACGACCTGCGCCGCGAGGTCCGGTCGGCCGCGGGAGTGGAGGTCCATGGCGAGAAACGCGATGTCGCTCGCCACGTCGATCCAGCGGAGCGACTCGCTGAACTCGATCGCGTCGAAGGGCATCATGCGGCCCTCGTGAAGCACGATGTTGGCGAGGTGGAGGTCGCCGTGGCACTCGCGCACGCGGCCCGCCGCCCGCCGGCGCTCGATCGCAGGGCCGACCGCGGCGAGGCGTCCGTCGAGCCAGTCCTCCAGATACATGTCGCAGGCGCGCGTGTCGGGCCGCGCGGCCCTCAATTGCGCGAGGTTGAGCCTGACGGCGTCGCCCACGGCCTGCGCCGTTCCCAACGGTGCAGACGCCGCCGCGATCGCGAGCCGCGTCTGCACCGCGGCGATCTCCGCGCCGAGCCGCCCGCAGTCTTCGGACGAGAGCCGGTGATCGGCGAAGATCCGGTCGAGCCGGCAGGCCTCGTCGAACTGTCGCAGCTTCACGGCCCACTCGAAGGCCGGGCCGGGGCCGTCGACGCGCGGCGCCGCGGGGGAGCCGGTGATCGGCACCACGCCGAGATACAGTTCCGGCGCGAAGCGGCCGCTGAGGCGGACCTCCTCGAGGCAGCAGGCATGCCGCTTGTCGAGCGACGAGAAATCGAGAAACCCGAGGTCGCAGGGCTTCTTGACCTTGTAGACGTAGTCTCCGGTGAGGATCACCCAGGAGATGTGGGTCTCGATCAGGTGGATGCCCCGGGTGGGATGCGGATAGGCAGCCGGGTCGAGCAGCCGCTGCACGTCAACGCGCATGCGGCCGCCGGAGGTTGCGCACCTGGAATCCGTCGCCCGCCGTGAGCAGGCGGTCGAACGCGGTGGTGGCGTCGATGCCATCCTCGATCGCGCTTTCGATCACATAGGCGATCTCGTCGTCGTCGAGCTCGATCCGTCGGTCGCGCTGGATCGCGGCCACGAGATAGCCCCGCTCACCGTGCGTGCAGTTGTCGCAGAGCCACGTGCGAATCGCGTCGAGTGGCGAGAGGCCCTTGAGCATGTCGAAATTGGGCGAGTCGAAGCGGTCCTTCTCGTGCGTGAACATGGTTTTGTTCCCCTGTGAGGTGAATCCTTTCCCCTGACGGCAGCGAACTGTACGTCGCGAAGAGTCCATAGGCAACGGACGTGGGACTGGTTTTGGGGGAGCGGAGGCACCCCGCGGAGGGATGGGTAGGCCGCGGGGAATGGGCGGGAGGCTGGGGCAGGCACGGAGGCCTGTCCTACTGGGCGGTGAGCTTCGACACGTCGAGGGCTTCGATCGTCTCGATCGCCTGGCCGGCGATGCCCTGCAGGTCGCCATACATGCCCGCCGTGGCGGCCAGTACCGCCTGGATCTGCATCTCCCGCTTCGCCCAGAGCTTCGTCATCGTCGTCCGCTCCTTGGCGAGGTCGGCGTGCATCTCCTCGAATTTTTCGATGATCGCCGTCACCCGCTGCCGGAAGCGATGGCCGGTGAGGTATTGGTAGACGAGCTCCATCTTCGTCTGCTGCCCCTCCCCCGCCTGCCGCGCGAGGGCGAGCTCCATCAGCGTGTGGCGGAGGGCGATCGCCAGCGGCACGAAGGTCCGCGTGCCCGTCACCCAGACGCCGTCCACATGGCCAAACGTCTCCACACCCTTGGGGAGCGTGTGGCTCACGATGACGGCGAGATCGGCCTTCGCGGCCCGCTGGTCGTCGCGGAGTTTTACCAGCCAGCCTTCGCTCCAGTGCTTCGTGCGCTTCGATTCCCAGAGGATCGTGCCGCAGGCCTGGCCGTCGGCGCGGGCCACCGCATGCACCACGTCGCCGCCAAACTCCCCCTTGGCCACCGGCGTGAAGACGTCCGACGGAAACGACTGTTTGAGCACGGCTTCGATCTCGAGCTCCTGCACCTCTCCCTGGAGCTGCTGCGAGCCCTGCTCCGCCCGCCGCTTGAGCTCCTCGATCTGCCTCTGCATGGCGGTGATCGTCTGCTCCTTCTCGGCCATCTTGAGCTTGAGATCGCCTTCGGCCTCGCGCTTGGCCTGCTCGCGGGTGGCCGCGAGCGATTCCTGCACCCGCTTCTCGATCGAGAGCTCGAGCTCGCGCTTCGCGTCGTCGAGCTCGCGCTGCTTGCGCAGAGCGTCGGTCTGGGCCTGCTGCGCCGCGGCGAGCTTCTGATCGCGTTCGGCAAGCACGACGTTGAGTTCGGCGATCTCCTGGGCCTTGCGGTCCATCTCCGCGGAGAGCGCGAGCCGGGCCTTCTTCGCCTCGGCCTCGGCGATCGTGGTTCGCTCGGCCCGCAGCTTGGCCTCGTATTGGGCCCGCGTGGCCTCGACGATCGGCGCGGCGAGCGATTCCGTGAGATGCACTTCGCCCTTGCAGTGCGGGCAGGTGATCGTGGGGTCGGCGTGGGTGTGCATGGGGGGCTCCGGACAGAATGGAGCAGGTTTGTATCCATCTGTCCAGTAAGAGATCCGGGGCGAGAGACAGGCAGGGACGCCTGTCCTACGAGACAGGCTGAAGCCTGTCCTACCGGGTGTGGAAGGTGTCGATGTAGACGAGGTCGGCGATCGAGCCTTCGTCGGTCCAGAAGCGGGCCCTGATCGCGTAGAGCTTGTCGCGCTCCACGATGCAGGCGAAGGGCTCGCGATACTTCACGCCCGGGTTGAGCTGGTAGCGGCCGTTCACGAAGTCTTCGTTCGTGGCCAAGAGGTTGCGCTTGAGCAGGAGCGGCCGGGGATTGCCGTCGGCGGAGTTCCAGTCGAACCAGGGCACCCCCGGGTCGGCCTCGACATGGGAGGCCTGCCGCACGGCCGGCGTCGCATCGCCGAGCGGCTCGATCTCCACGATCGAGATCTCGAGGCCAAGGTCGCGCTCGCCATCGCGCTCGGGAAACCGCGGCCTGATCGCAACCTTGCCGATGTTTTTCATGAAGACGTCGACGTTGAGCAAGACGCGGTCGCCCGAGAGCGGATGCACGCTCGGGCTCACCGTGACCTCCATCGTCGGGTCGTGCGTGCGCTCGACCGTGAAATTCGTGTAGGTCCACCAGGCGGCCACGAGGATCGCGGCGCCGCCGAGCACCTTGCTGAAGAAGTCGGCCCAGAGGTGGGCGGTTTCGAGCCGCGAACGGCCGTCGTCGTGGGGCATGCGTTTCTCCGCGGGGACGCCCAGATTTGTAGGCCCGCCCGGCCCCCTGCCGCCAGCCCGTTTCGCCCGGCGCAGCGGCCAAAATGTCCGCGGGGCCGCACGCGACACCCAGGCTGCGCAGCTTGACTGGCGGCGCGAAGAAACCTCGGCCGCGACGAGGGTTGCCCGGCAACGCCTGCGGGGGCCGCTTGCCCGGTCGCCATACGATCCAGCGACGACACGACAACCGGGAACGGATGCCATGCTCTTCGCCCTCCGCCCTCGCGACGCCGGCAACGCCGTCAGGCTCGTGGCGGGGCTGCTGGTCGCCATCCTGCTCGCGGCCGACGCCGTCGCTGCCACCGGCCGTCGGCCCTACATCGCCGGCATGGTCGGTTCGTCGCTCGGGCAACGTTCGGCCGAGGCTGCGGCCGGCAACGTGGGTGGCTCGTTCTCGAGCCCTGTCCTCGATGGCGAGGGCGCCATCGGCGTGGAGATTGCACGGCCGGCAGGCGCGGTCAGGCTCGAACTCGAGGGGCGGACATTGGACGACGCATTCGCGGCGGCGAGCCAGCAGGAGTGGTCCACACTCGCGAATCTCTGGCGCGAGCTATCTATCGCGGAGCATTTCGGCGCGTATGCCGGCGGCGGCCTCGGGGCGGGCGGGTTTTCCGCGGCCGGCATCGCTGCCCCGGATGGTCGGGCCGCGGTCGTGAAAACCAGCGGCGTCGTCTGGCAGGCGGGCGCCGGGATCACCTGGGCGTTCACCGATCGGGTGACCGTGGACGTGGGCTACCGACTCCACGGGCTCGAGGCGACCGCGGGCCACACGGCGGGAGACAGGACGGCGAGCGAAGTGCTCGTGTCAGTGCGGGTCTTCGAGCCGTTTCGGGCGTGGCGGTAGGACAGGCTTTAGCCTGTCGGCGGCGGAGGCAGGCTGAAGCCTGTCCTACCGGCGCTTGGCCTTTTTCTTTGCCGGCTTTTTCTTCGAGCGCTTGGCGGCGGCGCGGACGGCTCGCAGGGCCTCTTCGACCGCGTCGAGGAATTCGTTGGCCGTGTCGGCGAGTTCGCTGGCCGAAAGCGGCTCCACCTCGTCGATGATGAAGAGGGCGAGATCGCCGCGCTGCTGCGCCCCCATGATCGCCTGGTATTCGACCAGCGAGAGATCGTCGTGATCGTCGTCTTCGCTCGTCAGAAACTCGAAGCCCACGCGGGCTTTCGCGTCCCAGCCGTCGATGTGAAACGAGACGCCATGCTCATGAAACATCAGGTTGCGGGCGATCGTGTAGCCGCGGGCGCGGAAGAGGCGGGCGAGCAAATCGCAGGCCTTGGTTTCGGAGAGGGTGTCTGGCACGGTTTCTGATTCCGGGGTGTTAGCTGCGATATTCGAATGTGTACTTGCCCGGCATCGGAACCGGATAGGTGCCGTCCGCGTTCTTGGCCAGGAGCGCCGGCGACGAATCGGTGAGGCTGTCCACGCCGGCCGTCAGGTCGTCGGGGCTGTTGAGCATCTCGTCGTAGGTAACGAGCCGGCCGGTGTGGGCCGCAAACCGTCCCATCGCCGTGACGAGGCTGGCCTCGGCGCCCCGCTGCGCCTCGTTGTAGGGCGTGTCGGCGAGGATCGCGGCGACGAGATGCTCCCATTCGAGGCGGTAGGGGTTCTTTTCGGGCTGCGCGGCGGTCCAGAGGATGTTGTCCTTCTCCATCCGCTGGCTCTTGTAGATCGTCGACTTCGCGGGGGAGTGGCCGCTCGCCGAGATCGTGAACGCTCCCTTCGATCCCTGGCCGAAGAGGCCGAATTTCTGATTGCAGTTGGCCATCGTGCGGCCGGAATAGAAAAACTTCGCGCCGTCGGCAAACGTCCATTCGACGCTGTACGTGTCGAAATTCTGGTCGTCGAGTTTGCCGCGGAAGTGCCGCCCGCCGGTGGCCTCGGCCTTGACCGGCCAGGCGTTTTTCATCCAGCAGGCCTCGTCGATGTGGTGGACGTAGAAGTCGCTGAAGACACCGCCGCTCGCCCAGAGGAAGTTGTGGAAGCGCCGCGCCTGCCAGAAGAGTTCGCTCATCCCGTCGGACGGTCCGGGAAAGAGGTCCATCGGCATCACCGGCCCCTGCTCGCGGTAGCCGCGGAACGTGATCAGGTCGCCCGCCTCGCCGTTTTGCAGCCGGTCAAACAGCTCCTGCCGCGCCTCGCTGTGGCGGCACATGAGCCCGACACCCACCTTCAGCTTCTTCGCGTCGGCCTTGGCGGCGAGCTCGATGATCCGCTTCGTGCTCGGGCCGTCGATCGAGACCGGCTTCTCCATGAAGGTGTGCACGCCCTTCTCGATCGCGTAAGCGAAGTGGGGTGCCCGGAATGCCGGCGGCGTGGCGAAGATCGCGATGTCGCCGGGCCGCAGGCAATCCACCGCCTGCTTGAAGCCATTCATGCCGACGAAGCACCGCTCCTCCGGCACGTCCACCCGCTCCTTGAATTGCTCGACCAGCGCCTTCCGCTTGATGTCGATCCTGTCGCGGAAGATGTCGGCCATCGCCACGAGCTTGAGGTTCGCGCCCGGCACGGAGAGCGCGTCGATCGCCGCCCCTGCCCCGCGGCCGCCGCAGCCAACCAGCGCAATGCGGATCTCGTCGGTGCCTCCGGCGTGGACGGCCGGCTTGGCCTCGTCGGCGAGGAGCCGCGCGGGCAGGGCCGAAAGCGCCGCCGCGGCGCCGGTGGCACCGAGGAAATCCCGCCGCGATTTCGCGGCGACATACAGCGGATGAAGCTTCGGCGTGGGCATGAGGTCTCTCCTTAAGAACCGCTGTAGGCGGCGATGGTGGGCGTGCGGACGAGATCTTCGTCGAGCGGGCGGCGCGGCTGAATCCCCAGCCGGGCCAGGCTTCCATGATACCCCCGCACGGCCTCCTCGGGCGAGAGGTCGCCATCGGCCACGCCCCGCAGAAAACGCACGAATTCGAGCTGGTGTTCGGCGGCATTGATCTTCCGGCCGAAGAGGGCGACCCGCGCGCCGTGCCGCTTGGCGTCGGCGACGAGGGCGAAGGCGTCGTGCGTGGTGCCGGCCGCCCCGCCGAGAATTCCCACGACGAGCGACCGGTCGTAGGCGGCCAGTTGCTCGGTCACGTCGGGACCGAGATACGGGATCTTGAGGAAGATCGGCCGTCCGGCCCGCGGCACGCCGGCCAGCGCCCGCACGACGTGATCGGCGAGGAACCGCGCGATGTCTTTGGGCGCGTCGCCCGCCGCCTTTCCCGCGACACGGCCGAGGGCGTTGGGGAAAAACACTTCGAGAAAGTGGCGGAAGCGGTGCCGCTCCGCCGCGAGGCGAAACTCCCGGTAGGCCGTGAGCATGTCGCGGTCGAGCGTGGCATCGTCGTTGAGCGTGAGCGAGAAGAGGCCGAGGTCGGCGCCGCGGGATGCCTCGCCGGCCATGCACTCAACACGGCCGCACTGCGCCTGTGGGATCGTGGTCGTCGAGAAAGGCAGCGCGGGCTGCTTGCCGTAGCCGCCCGTGCCGGCGGCCAGCCAGATGTCGGTCGTGTCGTTCATCCGCACCGCGGGCGTCACCGCCGACGATGCGAAGATCCCCCCGTCGATCGTGAGCCGCTCGCTCGTGCTCGCGCTCATGAGCATGATGTCGACGAGCCCCTGCTTCACGATCTCGCGGATCTGGTCGTGATACTCGTGGAGCGTGCGATAGGGGCCGCGGGCCGCATCGCCGCCCGGCGCGAGCCCCGGGGCCGCCAGGCCGAAGGCCATGTCGGCGTCTTTCGCATCGGCGAGGATGAAGTCGCGGCACGACGAATCGGCGAGAATCCGCGCGAGCTTCGCGTCGAGCGATTTCGGTTGGGCGTGGGGGGAAGCGGCTGTCATGCGGAAAAACCTCCGGTCAAACCGTAACGGGATGTATCGGCGCCGGGCGAGGCCGCCGATGAAAACGTAAAACGTTTTTGCGATCGCGTAAGGATCGCGTGCGGGACATGCTACCTTATAGCCGCAGATGATCACCGCCGACCTTGAAAACTTGCGCGGCCGCCTCGACGGCGACCTGTTGCTCGATCCGCTCGCCCGCACGGTCTATTCGACCGATGCGTCGGAGTATCAGGAGCGGCCGGTCGCGGTTGCCCTGCCGAAAACCGACGCTGACGTCCGCGAGCTCGTCCGCTTCGCGGCAGCCACCGGCACGCCGCTGATTCCCCGCGGCGCCGGCACGTCGCTCGCCGGCCAGGTCGTCGGCGGCGGCATCGTTGTCGATCTCGGGCGGCATCTCAACGAAATCGTCTCGCTCGACGTGGCCGCACGGCGGGTCCGCGTGCAGCCGGGCGTCGTGCGAAACGAGCTCAATCGGTATCTCGCGCCCCACGGGCTCTTCTTCGGTCCGGAGACCTCGACGGCCGGCTGGGCGATGATCGGCGGGATGGTGGGCAACAATTCCTGCGGCTCGAATTCGATCGCCTACGGCACCACCCGCGATCACTTGGTCAGCGCCCGCGGCTTCCTCGCAGACGGCTCGGAGGTGACGTTTCGCCCGCTCGATCCCGCGGGCTTCGCGCGGGCCTGCGACGGGCCCGACTCGCTCGAGACCCGCTGCTACCGCGAGATCCGCGATCTGCTCGCCTCGCCGATTACCCGCGAGCTCATCACCGATTCCTTCCCGCGGCCCGAGGTCACCCGCCGCAACACCGGCTACGCGCTCGACGCGCTGATGGATGCCACCTGCTTCGACGCCGCCAGTGATCGGCCCTTCAATGTCTGCCGGCTGCTGGCGGGCTCGGAGGGCACGCTCTTCCTCGGCGTGGAGTTCGAGCTCGACCTGCTCCCGCTGCCGCCGCCCGGCGGCCTGCTCTGCGTGCATTGCACGACGGTGGACGAGGCATTGCGGGCGACGGTCGTCGTGATGCGGGATCTCGCCCCGAGCGGCCTGCGGCCGACCGCCTGCGAATTGATCGACAAAAAAATCCTCGACTGCACGAAAGACAATCTCGAGCAGGCCCGCAACCGCGAGTTTGTCGTTGGCGATCCGGGCGCGGTGCTCGTGGTCGAGGTGCGCGATGCCGACCCGGCGAAGCTGGCGGCCGATCTCGACCGGGTGGAGGCGGCGCTCGAATCGCGCGGCCTCGGCTACGCCTATCCGCGGCTCTTCGGCGCGGAGGGAGACCGCGTCTGGGAATTGCGGCGGGCCGGCCAGGGGCTCGTCAACAACCTGCCGGGCGACGCGAAGCCGCGCGAGATCGTGGAAGACACGGCCGTGGCGGTGGAGGACCTGCCCGCCTACATCGCCGAATTCGACCGGCTCCTGGCCGAGAAATACGGCATCGACTGCGTGCATTACGCCCATGCCGGCGCGGGCGAGCTCCACCTGCGGCCGCTCTTCAACCTCCATTCGCCGGAAGGCCTGCGGATGTTTCGCGACGTGGCCACCGACGTGGCGAAGCTCGTCAAGAAATACCGCGGCTCGCTGAGCGGCGAGCACGGCGACGGCCGGCTGCGGGGCGAGTTCATCCGCATGATGGTGGGCGACGAGTGCTACGCGCTCTTCGAGCGGGTGAAGCGGGCGTTCGACCCGCAGGGGATCTTCAATCCGGGCAAGATCGTCGCCACCCAGCCAATGGACACGAGCCTGCGGATCGCCCCAGGGGCGAGCGAGCCGCGGCACGAGACCGTCTTCCGGTTCGCCGACACCGGCGGCATGCTCCGCGCCGCCGAGAAGTGCACGGGCGTGGGGCAGTGCCGCAAGACACACCTGATCGGCGGCACGATGTGCCCGAGCTACATGGCCACCCGCGACGAGCAGCACACGACCCGCGCCCGGGCCAACGTGCTCCGCCAGGCGCTCGCCGATCCCGCGAGCGCCGATCCCTGGAGCCGGCCGGAGCTCGCGGAGGTGATGGATCTGTGCCTCTCGTGCAAGGCCTGCAAGAGCGAGTGCCCGTCGAACGTCGACATGGCGCGGCTGAAGGCGGAGTGGGAGCAGCAGCGGCAGGATCGCGAGGGCGTGCCGCTGCGGTCGCGGCTCGTCGCCGGCTCGGCCGGGGCGATGCGCTGGGCGGGCCTCGCCCCCTGGCTCTACAACGCCGCCGTCACGGCGCCGGGCATCTCGTGGCTCCTGAAGCGCGGCATGGGATTCTCCACGCGGCGGTCGCTGCCCGAGCTGCCCGGCACCACGCTCGCCGGCTGGTATCGCCGCCACCGTCACGGCCGGTCGCGGCCCCCTGCCCCGCTCGGCCGCGTCTATCTATTCTGCGATGAATTCACCGACACGCTCGACGCGCCGATCGGCATCAAGGCGCTGGAATTACTCGAGGCGCTCGGCTACGAGGTGGTGATCCCCGCGCACGTCGACAGCGGCCGGGCGCAGTTTTCGAAGGGGCTCGTGCGGGAGGCCCGCGACCTCGCCGTGCGCAACGTCGAGCGGCTGGCGCCGGTGATCACCGACGACGCGCCGCTCGTCGGGATCGAGCCCTCGGCGATCCTCGGCTTCCGCGACGAGTATCCCGACATCGTGCCGGAGTGGCTCGCCGACTCCGCCCGGACGCTCGCGAAGCGCACGCTGCTCATCGATGAATTTCTGGCCCGCGAGATCGACCGCGGCCGGATCGGCCCCGAGCCTTTCACGCAGGAGCCACGCCGCGTGCTGCTCCACGGCCACTGCCATCAGAAGGCGCTCTCGTCGCTCGCGCCGACGGTGGCGATGCTGGGGCTGCCCGCGCATTACACGGTCGAGGTGATCCCGAGCGGCTGCTGCGGCATGGCGGGGTCGTTTGGCTACGAGGCCGAGCACTTCGACCTCTCGATGCAGATCGGCGAGCTCGTGCTCTTTCCGGCGGTGCGGCAGGCGGCCCCCGACACGCTCCTGGCCGCAGGCGGCACGAGTTGCCGCCACCAGATCAAAGACGGCACGGGCCGCATCGCGCGGCATCCCGTTGAAATCCTCCACGCCGCATTGCGGTCTCGGTAAGTCGCCGCAACGGCAGGACAGGCTTCAGCCTGTCTTCTCCCAAAAGCATAAATAATTTACACTTCAGCGTAACGCCGTCACGGTAGTCTGGCTCCTCCTATTCCCACCTCACACCCGCAACGCATCAGGGAGCCCGGCAGATGGCAGACGCATATCGTTTCTCGATTGGTCCTTGGAACATCGGCCGCGGCGCCGATCCCTTCGGTCCGCCGGTGCGGCCGCAGGTGTCGTTCGACGAGGTGCTCGATGCCGCCGTGAAGCTCGGCTTCGAGGGGATCCAGTTCCACGACGACGACGCCGTGCCCGAGCTCGAAAACCTCCCGCCGGCCCGCATCGTGGCCGAGGCCGAGGCCATGAAGCGGAAGCTCGCCGACAAGGGGCTCGTGCCCGAGTTCGTGGCCCCGCGGCTCTGGGAACACGCCAAGGGCGTCGACGGCGGCTACACGAGCAACGATCCCGCATGCCGCGCCTGGGCGCTCGAGCGGTCGAAGCGCGCGGTGGACGTGGCGCTCGCGCTCGGCTGCCACCTCATCGTGATGTGGCCCGCCCGCGAGGGCACGTCGGTGCGCGAAAGCAAGAATCCGATGACGGCCTCGGCGCAGATGCTCGACGCCATCAACACGATCCTCGCGGCGAGCCCGAAGGTGCGGATCGCGATCGAGCCCAAGCCCAACGAGCCGGTCGATCATGCGTTTCTGCCGACGATCGGGCACGCGCTCGCCCTCGGCAGCCGCGCGGCCGATCCCGCGCGCGTGGGCGTGCTCATCGAGAGCGCCCATGCGATCCTCGCCGGCCTCGATCCCTCCGACGAGATGGGCTTCGCGCTGGCCGCGGGCAAGCTCTGGAGCGTGCACCTCAACGACCAGAACGGCCTGAAATTCGACCAAGACAAGGTCTTCGGCGCGGCCAACCTGCGCGGAGCGTTCGACCAGGTGCGAGTGCTCGAGCTGGCGAAGTATGCGGCGTCGGGCGCGTTCGTCGGCTTCGACGTGAAGGCGCAGCGCACGCAGAAGGCGGAGTCGGCCACGGCCCACCTCGCCACGAGCAAAGCGGTGTTTCTCCGGCTCGTCGAGAAGGTCCGCACCTTCCCGGAGAAGATCGCCGCCGAGTGCATCGCCAACCGCGATTACGAGGCGCTCGAGCGGACGGTCCTGGAGCATCTGCTCGGCTGACACAGGGGCGCGTCGATGGTCGGCAGCAAGGCGGAAGGCGGCGCGGCATCGCGGCTCGTGGCCGTGATCCTCGATGCCGCCCGCCCCTATGACCGGCTGATCATCGGCGGCATCGCGCAGTATGTGAAAGAGCATGCGGGCTGGAGCCTCTATGTGGAGGAGGATCCGCTGCAGAAGCTGCCCGATCTGAAACGCTGGCAGGGGCACGGGATCATCGCCAACTTCGACGACCGCCGCGTGGCCGACGCGATCCGCGGCCTGACGATCCCGATCGTGGGCGTGGGCGGCGGCTACGGCTGGCACGATCCCGCCTCCGGCATCCCTTACCTCTATACCGACAACGCCGCGATCGGCCGGCTCGGCGCCGAGCACCTGCTCGGCTGCGGTTTCGAGGCGGTCGCCTTCTACGGCTATCCGCGGACGGCCACGAGCGGCTGGTCCGAGGAACGGGCGGCGGCCTTCGCTTCGGCGGCGGCCGCGGCGGGCCGGGCCTGCCACGTCTTCACGGGCCGCCATGCCACAGCCCGCCGCTGGGAGGATCTGCAGCGGGAGCTCACGACCTGGATCGAGAAGCTCCCGAAGCCGGTCGGCCTGATGGCGTGCAACGACGTTCGTGCCCGCCACGTGCTCGAGGCCTGCCGCGCCCTCGGACTGCGGGTGCCGCACGACGTGGCCGTGCTCGGCGTCGACAATGACGAGATGATCTGCGAGCTCACCGCGCCCCCGCTCTCGAGCATCGATCAATCGGCGCGGCGGATCGGCCACGAGGCGGCCGCCACGCTCGACCGGCTCATGGCCTCGCGGGCCCGGACGGGCTGGTCGCGCGCGGCGGCCGTGCCGCGGAGCGTGGTCATCCCGCCGATCGGCGTCGTCGCCCGTACGTCCACCGACACGATGGCCACGACCGACGAGGCCGTGCTCGCGGCGATCGAGACGCTGCGGGCCAATCCCTGGAAGAAGCCCGATATCGACGGCATCGCCGACGGCGTCTGTCTCTCGCGGTCGACGCTCGAAAGCCGGTTTCGGGCGGTGACAGGCCGGTCGATCCACGAGGAATTCGTGCGGCTGAAGGTGGCGGGCGTGCGCCGGCTGATCGCCGAGACCGAAGTGCCGCTGAAGTCGATCGCGGCCCGCGCCGGCTTTCCCTCCGTCCAATACATGACCACGTTTCTGCATCGCCACACCGGCCTCACGCCGGCGCGCCTGCGCGTCGTCGAGCGCGGCCGGAGAACTCCTTCCCCGTAGGATCCCCATGAACACATCAGCCCCCGGCTCGCGCGAGATCGATTGCATCGTCTGCGGCACCTGCGTCGCCGACATCCTCGTGAGGCCCGTGCCGCTCTCCGTGCCGGTCGGCGGCGGCCGGCTGTTTCACGTCGATCCGATCGAGGCCACGACGGGCGGCATCGTCTGCAACACGGGCATCGCCATGCGGCGGCTCGGGATGCGCGTGGCAGCCGCGAGCCTGGTCGGCGCCGATCCCTGGGGCGACCTCGTGCGATCGCGGCTCGCCACCGAGGGGATCGAGACGACCGCCGTCGAATCGCATGCGAGCCGTGCCACGAGCACCACGGCCGTGCTCATCGACCCCAGTGGCGAACGCAGCTTCGCGCACCACGTCGGCGCCCCGCATGCCATCGACCTCGCGTTCATCCGCCGCCTCGGCCCCCAATGGTCTCGCTCGCGCGTGGCGCTCGTCGGCTATTTCGGCCTGCTGCCCGGTCTCGAGCCCACGTTTGCCGAGGCGATCGCCGCCGTGAAGGCCGCTGGCTGCCGCGTGGCCGTGGAGACCGGCGGCAGCGGCGGCGCGCTCGAGCAATTCGCCCCCGCCCTGCCCCACATCGACTCTTACGTGCCGAGCCTCGACGAAGCGGTGCACCAGACCGGGCTCACCGATCCGCGGGAGATCATCGGCTGCTATCGCGGCCACGGTGCGGCGGGGCTCGTCGGCGTGAAACTCGGCAGCCGCGGGACGGTGCTCAGCGCGAAGCCGGGGGAATTCCTCGACATCCCCTGCATCCCGGCGCCCGGCCCCGTGGCCGACACGACCGGCGCGGGTGATTCCTTTCTCGCGGGACTGCTCACGGGCATCCTCCGCGGGATGACGATCCGCGAGGCCGGCCTCCTCGGGGCCGCCACCGCCGCCTGCTGCGTCACCGGCCTCGGCGCCACCGCCGGCCTCCGGTCGTTCGAAGAAACCGTGCGGCTCTGCGTTGGAACCCCGGCCGCGTAGCGAACGTGCTCAGAAGCCCACGTGCCGCGAAGCCCGCAGCGAGCCGAGTGGATTGTCCCGTTGCTGAGAAGCCCGTGGCGCACGCCGAGGGAATGCGGGTGGCCACACGGTGATGGGGAGCGGATTCTCTTCGCGTGCGCCGCGGGCGTGTCGGCAACGGGTTTTTCCGTTGCCAAAAACCTGCAACGCTGTCTTCCATGATTGACGCACACACGCCCTCCGCCAGCTCCCCGCTCCGCGTCGGCTTCATCGGCACCGGCATCATGGGCCGGAGCATGGCGGGCCACCTGCTTGCCGCGGGGCACGAGCTCCACGTGCACAACCGCACCCGCGCGAAGGCCGAGCCGCTCATCGTGCAGGGAGCCCGCTGGCATGATGCGCCCGGCACCCTCGCCGCCGCGAGCGATGTCGTGATCACGATGCTCGGCCTGCCGGCCGACGTGGAGAAGATTTATTTCGGTGGCAGTGGCGCCGTGCCCGCGGGGCAGGGGATCCTCGATCGCGCGCGACCGCACACGCTCCTCATCGACATGACCACGTCGAGCCCGGCGCTCGCCGCGCGGATCGCCGCCACCGCCGCGGCCGGCTCGCTCGATGCGCTCGACGCGCCGGTCTCCGGCGGCGACCTCGGGGCGCGAAACGCGGCGCTCGTGATCATGGCCGGCGGCTCTGCGGCGGCGTTTGAACGGGCCCGACCGCTCTTCACGCGGCTCGGCAAGTCAGCCACGCTCCTGGGGCCCGCCGGCGCGGGGCAGCGATGCAAACTCGCCAATCAGATCGCCGTGGCCGTGGGCATGGTGGCCTGGTGCGAGGCGCTCGCCCACGCACGGGCAGGCGGGCTCGATCCCGCGCTCGTTCAGCAGGTGATCAGCGGCGGTGCGGCCGGCAGTTGGGCGCTCACGAATCTTGCGCCGCGGGCGATCGCGGGGGATTTTGCGCCGGGGTTTCTGGTGCGGCACCTCATGAAAGACATCCGGCTTGCGCGGCAGGCCGCCGAGGAAACCGGCGTCGAACTCCCCGGCCTGGAGACAGCTGAACGGCTCTACGAGGCCCTCATGGCCGGCGGCTGGGGGGATCAGGGTACGCAGGCGCTTATGAGACTCTATAGGTAGCACAGGCTTCAGCCTGTCATGCCGATGAAAGGCGAAGGCCTCTCCGGTGGCGTCGCCGGGCCCTCGGATGCTGTAATTCCGAACTGGTCGTTCGTGCCGCCGAAGAACGCTGTGGTGCCGGCCGATGCGGCCACGCGCTGCCGCCGGGCGCGACGCCGCAAGACGCCGCCGCCTGGACGCTCGTGTCGCGCGTGCTGCTCAACCTCGACGAAACCGTCACGAAAAACTGAACCACACCTCGAGGTGCGTCATGACGCTTGATCGCCACATCCACGAAGCCCGGGCCCGGCTCCTGTCGCGCCGCTGGTTCTTCGGCGACTGCGGGATCGGCCTGGCGGGCATCGCCGCCGGGGCGCTCGCCGCGCGAGAATCGGTGGCCGGCCTCGCGCCCCCGTCGCCCTTGGCCGTGAAGCCGCCGCACTACGCCCCGAAGGCGAAGCGGGTGATCTACATGTTTCAGGCCGGGGCCCCGAGCCACCTCGAACTTTTCGACTGGAAGCCCGAGCTCGCCAAGCACGACGGCAAGCTCCCGCCGGCCGACCTCCTCAAGGGCTACCGGGCCGCGTTCATCAATCCGAATTCGGCGCTCCTCGGCCCCAAATACAAGTTTCAGACCTACGGCAAGGCGGGCATCGAGATGGGCGAACTCGTGCCGCACATCGGCGGAATCGCCGACGACATCTGCCTCATCCGCTCGATGCAGACCGACGCCGTGAACCACGCTCCGGCCCAGGTGCTCATGAACACGGGCTCGCAGCAGTTTGGCCGGCCGAGCTTCGGCGCCTGGACGCTCTACGGCCTCGGCAGCGAGGCGGAGGATCTCCCCGGGTTCGTGGTGCTCACGAGCGCCAAGGGCACGAGCGGCGGCGCGAGCAACTACGGCGCGGGCTTCCTCCCGACGGCCTATGGCGGCATCCCGCTGCGTGGCAGCGGCGACCCGGTGCTCTATCTCTCGAACCCGAAGGGGATCGATCGCGACACGCAGCGGGCCTCGCTCGACACGCTCAACCGGCTCAACGACATGGCCCTCGGCCGGTTTGGCGATCCCGAGATCGCCGGCCGGATCCAGGCCTACGAGCTCGCCTACAAGCTCCAGCAGAGCGCGCCCGAACTCATGAACCTGGCCGACGAGCCGAAGGAAGTGCTCGCCCGCTACGGCATCACCGACCCCGCCCAGCCCGGCTACGCCCGCAACTGTCTGCTCGCCCGGCGTCTGCTCGAGCGGGGCGTGCGGTTCGTGCAGCTCTTCCACGAGGCCTGGGACCAGCACGGCGACCTCACGAAGGCCATCAAGAAAAACACGGGCGACACGCAGCAGGCCTCGGCGGCGCTCGTCTCTGATCTCAAGGAGCGGGGTCTCTTGGACGACACGATCGTGATCTGGGGCGGCGAATTCGGCCGCACGCCGATGGTGCAGGGAGGCAACGACGGCCGCGACCACCACAACCGCGCCTTCTCGATGTGGCTGGCCGGCGGCGGGATCAAGGCGGGCCACGTGCACGGCCACCTGGTGAAGGGCATCTTCGCCTGACGGGCTTCTTGGCATCGTCGGCCGGCTGTTCTGCACTCCCTTCCTGGCCACGGTATGCTAGAGGGCTTTCCCTTCCGCCCAGCCGTGCCCGCCATGAGCCTGCCTCCACTCCGCGCCTCAGAGCATCTTCACGACGTCCGCTACGAGATCCGCGGAGCGCTCGCCCGGCGTGCCGAGCAGCTCGAGCGGGAGGGGCACGAGATCGTGAAGCTCAACATCGGCAACCCCGGCGCATTCGGGTTTCGGATGCCCGGCTCGATGCGGGTGGCCGTGGTCGAAAACCTCCACCAAGCCGATCCCTATTCGCATCAGAAGGGGATCTTCGCGGCCCGCGAGGCGGTCGTGATGCAGCAGCAGAGCCGCGGCGTCATGGACGTCACCGCCGACGACGTTTTCATCGGCAACGGCGTGTCGGAATTGATCATGCTCGCCATGCGGGCGCTCTTGAACCCCGGCGACGAGGTGCTCGTGCCGAGCCCCGATTACCCGCTCTGGACGGCGAGCGTGGTGATCCACGGCGCGAAGGCGGTGCACTATCCCTGCCGCCCCGAGCGGGGCTTCGTGCCCGACCCGGTCGAGGTGGAGCGGCTGATCACGCCGCGCACCCGCGCGCTCGTCGTGATCAATCCCAACAATCCCACGGGCGCCGTCTATCCACGGCAGACGCTCGCCGCCCTGGCCGACATCGCGCGGCAGCGGCACCTCGTCTTCTGCGCCGACGAGATCTACGACGAGATGCTCTACGACGGCGCGGAGTTCGTGCCGGCGGCGAGCCTCGATGAGTCGCTCCTCTGCCTCACGTTCGGCGGCCTGAGCAAGGTCTACCGGGCTTGCGGCCTGCGGGTGGGCTGGCTCGTCTTCTCCGGCGAGCGGGAGCATGCCCGCGACTACATCCAGGCCGTGGAGCTCTTGGCCAGCCTGAGGCTGTGCTCGAACGTGCCCGGCCAATACGCAGTGCAGACGGCGCTCGGCGGCCACCAATCGATCCTCGACCTCACGAAGCCCGGCGGGCGGCTGCATGCCACGCGGGCCGCGATGCTCGACGCCGTGCGGCGGAGCAAGTATCTCTCCGTCATGCCGCCGCAGGGGGCGATGTATGCCTTCGTGAAGGTGCATGCCGACCGGCTGCCCGGCGGCGTCAACGGATTCGACGATCAGGCCTTCGCGCTCGATCTGTTGGAGCGGAAGCACGTGCTCGTGGCCCCGGGGTCGAGCTTCAACGTGCCGTATCGCGACCACTTCCGCGTCACGCTTCTGCCAGACGCGGAGCAGATGGCCGATGTTTTCGGCCGGATCGAATCGCTGCTCGACGAATACGCCGCCCGGTAGCGACGGGCAACTCGGCAACCGCATAGCCCTTTGCGGAATCGCGTTCATCGGCGATATTCTCGCCGTCGTGGCCGTTTCCCGCACGTCGTTTCCCCGAAGGACCGCCCCATGGCCGAGAGTTCGCCGCAGCAGCGCTTTGAATCCCTGAAGCTCACGCTTCCCCCCGCGCCCAAGCCCGTGGGCGTCTACAAGCCGGCCCTCATCGTGGGCAAGCATCTCTATGTCTCGGGCCACGGCCCGCTCCTCCCCGACAACACGCTCATGCGGGGCCGCGTGGGCCGCGACCTCGACGCCGACGGCGGCAAGAAGGGGGCTCGGCAGGTGGGCCTCACCATGCTCGCCACGCTCCTCGCCACGCTCGGCAGCCTCGACAAGGTGAGGCGGGTGATCAAGGTGCTCGGCATGGTCAACTGCACGAGCGACTTCGAGAAGCACCCCTACGTGATCAATGGCGCAAGCGAGCTCTTCGCCGAGATCTGGGGCCCCGAACACGGCATCGGCGTCCGGAGCGCCGTCGGGATGGGGTCGCTCCCCGACGACATCCCCGTGGAGATCGAAGCCCTCTTCGAGCTGGCCTGACCATGAAAACATTCGGCAAGGACGAGATCTCGCAGGCGCTCGCGCGGCAGCGGGCGCTGCCGCTCTTCAACTGCGACGACGCGGCCACCGGCATGCAGGTGCTCGAATCGCTCCATGCGGGCGGCATCCGGTTCGTGGAGTTCACCAACCGCTCCGCCGGCGCGCTCGGCGTGTTCCGCACGCTCGTGATCAAGGGCGTGTGCGGGCCGTGCGCCTGGCTCACACGCATGCCCTCCGGTGGCGTGACGCTCGACGAGGCCAATCTGAAAGCATGGTTCGCCGCGGGAGTGCACTGCGTGGGGATGGGATCGCACCTCGTCGACGCGAAGACGCTCGCCGAAGGCGCCTTCGCCGACCTCGCCGAACGGGCGCGTCGGCTCACGTCGATCCTCGCCACGGTCTAGCCCATGCTGCCGCTCGTCGTCATTGCCGCTGCGATCGCCGCCCTCGTGGTGCTCGTCGCCTGGGCGAAGGTGCATCCGTTTCTCGCGTTCATCCTCGTCTCGGCGGCCGCGGCGGTCGCGCTCGGCATGCCGCTGGCCGACGTGCCGGGTGCGGTGCGGAAGGGAATCGGCGACATTCTCGGAACGCTGTCGATTGTGATCGTCTCGGGGGCGATGCTCGGCAAACTCGTCGTGGAAAGCGGCGCGGCGCAGCGCATCGCCGACACGCTCGTCGCGGCGTTTGGCGAGCGGCGGATGGCCTGGGCGATGGGGCTCACCGGCTTCATCGTCGGCATTCCGCTCTTCTATGGCGTCGGCTTCGTGCTGCTCGTGCCGATCATCTTCGCCGTGGTGGAGCGGTATCGGCTGTCGCCGCTGGTGGTGGCGCTGCCAGCGCTGGCGGCCCTGAGCGTCGCCCACGGCCTGCTGCCCCCCCATCCGGCCCCGACAGCACTCGTCTCGACGTTCAACGCCAGCCTCGGGCTCACGCTCTTCTATGGAGTCGCGATCGCCGTGCCGGCCCTCGTGCTCGCGGGCCCGGTCTTCGCGCGGGCGATGGCGACGATTCCCGCGCGGCCGCTCGCCGGCCTCGCCACCACGCCACGGCCCCAGCACGAGCTGCCCGGGGCCGGCGTGAGCATCCTCACGGCCCTGCTGCCGGCCGTGCTTCTCCTCGCGACGGCCATCGGCGGCGCGATCGTGCCTGCCGGATCGGCCGCCGCCACGGCGATGAAATTCATCGCCGATCCCGACGTGGTGATGCTCACGGCGCTTCTCTTCGCCACGCTCACGCTCGGCATCGCCCGCGGCCGCTCACTGCCGGCGGTGATGAACACGTTTGCCGCGGCGATCGGCGACATGGCCTCGATCCTGCTCGTCATTGGCGGCTCGGGCGCCTTCAAGCAGGTGTTCGTGGCCAGCGGCGTGAACAGCCTCATCGGCGAGACGATGCAGGGCCTGCCGCTCGATCCGCTCGTGCTCGCCTGGCTCGTGACGGCCGTGATCCGGGCCTGCGTGGGGTCAGCCACGGTGGCGGGGCTCACGGCCGCGGGCATCCTGGCGCCGCTCGTGACAGCCGGTAGCGTCGATCCCAATCTGATGGTGCTCGCGATCGGGGCGGGCAGCCTCGCTTTCTCGCATGTCAACGACGCCGCCTTCTGGCTCTTCAAGGAATACTTCAGCCTCAGCATCGCCGACACGCTCAAAAGCTGGACCGTGATGGAGACGATCGTGTCGGTCGTGGGATTGGCGGGCGTGCTCGTGCTCGCCCGCATCATCTGACTGACCTGGGCCGCTTTGCAAAAATGCCCGCCGCCTCTATTGTGCTCGGCACGCGCGAAAAGAGCGTGTTTGGCTTGACGCCCGAACGTGGCCGGTGGGGATTCATCCTCGTCGGCCTGGCGATCAATCTCTGCCTTGGTGCGGTCTACGCCTACAGCATCTTCAAGCCCGCGGTCGAGAAGGTGTATGGCGTAAATGCCTTCCTGGGCAACCTGCCCTTCATGACGTTTCTCTTCTCCTTCGCCTTGACGATGTTTTTCGGCGGCCGATTCTTAGAGCGGGTCGGGCCGCGGCTGCTCGCCCTCGGCGGCGGGCTGATCGTGGGGCTGGGTTGGATCCTGTCGAGCTATGCGACCTCGATCTGGATGCTCGTGCTCACCTACGGTGTGATCGCCGGCTCGGGCGTGGGGCTCGTCTACGGCTGTCCCGTCGCGATGGGCGCCCGCTGGTTTCCCGATCGCAAGGGGCTCGCCGTCGGCCTCATGCTCGCGGGGTTCGGTGGATCGGCCCTGATCACCGGTCGGATCGCGAGCCTCCTCATCGGCGACCACACGACACTCCCCCTCGACGAGCTTGCCCGCTCGCTCCCCCACACGTTTCTCTGCTTCGGGGTGGCCTTCGCCGGGCTGCTCTCGCTGCTCTCGCTGCCGTTTCGTTTTCCTGCCGCCGGCTGGAGGCCGCAGGGCTGGACGCCGCCGGCAGCCGCCGCCACCACCTGCGACCTCGACGGCTCGCGGATGCTGAAAAACTCCATGTTCTGGGGCCTCTTCCTCTGCTACATGATCGGCTGCCTCGCCGGCCTGATGGCGATCGGGATCTCGAAGCCGGTGGGCAGCGACGTGATCAAGATCGCGTCAGGCACCACCACGTCGCTCGTCGGCGTGTTTGCTGTGTTCAACGCCGTGGGGCGGCCGCTCTTCGGCTGGCTGGCCGACAGGCTCTCGCCGCGGACGGCGGCGGTGATCAACCTGTCGATCATCCTGGCGATGTCGCTGACGATGCTCTGCGCCGGCGAGAACACGACGGCCCTCTACGTGGCGGCTTTCGCGGGATTCTGGCTCTGCCTCGGCGGTTGGCTCGCCATTGCCCCCGCGGCCACGGCCACGTTCTTCGGCATGGCCCACTACTCTCGCAACTACGGCACCGTCTTCTTCGCCTACGGTCTGGGCGCGATCCTCGGCGGCATCATCTCGGGCCACGCCAAAGACTGGTTCGGCAGCTACACCTACGCCTTCATCCCCACGGCCGGCCTCGCAGCGCTCGGCATCGTGATTGCGATCCTGTTTCTCGGCCGGCCAACTCGCGCCGTGTAACGCCCCTCGCCGATCACGCCGGCTCGCACACGCTCCGCTGGCTGCCGAGGCCGTCGATCGCGAGCGTGACGACGTCGCCGGCCCGCAGGAAGACCGGCGGCTTCATCCCCATGCCCACGCCCGGGGGCGTGCCGGTGATGATCACGTCGCCCGCCTCGAGCGTGATGAACTGCGAAAGGTAGTGCACGATGTGCCAGACGTCGAAGATCATCGTCGCCGACGTGCCGTTCTGCCGCCGCACGCCGTTCACGTCGAGCGTGAGGCCGAGCTTCTGCGGATCCCCCACCTCGTCGGCCGTCACGAGCCACGGCCCGAGTGGCAGGAAATTGTCGCTGCTCTTGCCCTTGCTCCACTGGCCGCCCCGCTCGATCTGGAAAGCCCGCTCGGAGACGTCGTTGGCCACGCAGAAGCCGGCGACGTGGTCCTTCGCCGCCTCCTTCGACGCGAGATACCGGGCGTCGCGGCCGATCACGAGGCCGAGCTCCACCTCCCAGTCGGTCTTCTCGCTGCCGCGCGGAATCAGGATCGGGTCGTGTGGGCCGCAGACGGCGCCCGTCGCCTTCATGAAGAGGATCGGCTCGGCGGGAATCGCGGCCCCCGTCTCCTTGGCGTGGTCGGAATAGTTGAGGCCGATTGCGAAGACGTTGCGCGGGCGGGCCACCGGGGCGCCGATCCGCACGCCGGCCGGCGCGTCGGGCAAGGCGTCGGGCTTTGAAGCGATCGTGCGGAGCGCTGCGAGGCCGCCAGTGGAGAAGAAGGCGTGGTCGTAGTCGCGCACGTGGGCCGACACATCTTTGATGCGGCCGTCGGCGGTGACGATGCCTGGCTTTTCCTGACCGCGGGTTCCAAAGCGCACGAGCTTCATCGCGATTCCTTTCGGGGTGATTTTCGGGAAGGGGAAGGTTTCAGGCGGGCGGAGATCGCGCCGGCCAGTGTGTCGCGTGTGGCCTTAGTTTTCCAGCCGCGGCATCACTTTGATCCAGCCGGCAACGTGACGGCGGGCCACCTCCGCCGCCTGCTTCACATCGCCTGAACGAATCGCGTCGAGAAGGTGGTCGTGCGACTCGACGGTCGCCTGCCGCGTCCGGTGCGTCACGGCCTCGTGCCGCAGCTGCATCTGCGTCAGCCAGAGGGCGAACTGGTCGCGGAGCGAGTTCCAGCAGAGCAGGAGCCGGCGATTGCCCGCGGCGCGGACGATCCGATCGTGAAACTCCGCATCGAGCCGCGACACGTCGGCGAGCGTCTTCGCCTTCTTCATGGCTTGGATGTTTTTCTCGAGCACCGCGAAGTCCTGCTGCGTGCCGCGCTCGGCGGCCAGTCCTGCCGCCACCGGGTCGATCATCAGCCTCACCACGTAGATCTCCTCGATGTCACGGGGCGTGAGCACCGGGATCCGCGTATGGCCCGTCGGGTCGAAGTCGACGAGCCCGCGAAGTTGGAGTTCGATGAGCGCCTCGCGGATCGGCGCGCGGCTCACGCCGAGCATCGCGGAGAGCGTCGGCTCCGAGACTCTCGCACCCGGCTCGAATTCGCCGCCGATGATCGCGTGGGAGAGCTGGGAGAAGACGGTCTGTGAGAGCCGGCTCCGCTCCCGGCGTGCGAGGCCCGTCGAGAGTGATTTCTTTGGCATCGAAAAAGTCTTCAGACCTCCTCCAGAGGGGCAGTGGCGTCGCCGAACATCTTTTCCCGGACGCCCATCTTTTCCATCAGCGACAGATACAGCCGGCACATCTGCCGGTCCGGCTTGCCCGAGTAGTCGAGCACGCGGCCCGTCTCGATTCCCCCGCCGCCGCTTCCGAGCACCACCATCGGCAACTGGTCGTTGTCGTGCTTCGAGCCGGCCATCATGCTCGAGCACATGAGCACCATGGAGTTGTCGAGCGCCGTCCGCTCCCCCTCCTGGATCGCATCGAGCCGCCGGGCCACGTGGGCCAATTGCTCCGTGAAGAACCGATTCACCTTCAGCCAATCGGTGTTGTCGGAGTGGGAGAGCAGGTGATGGATCATGTAGTCGATCCCCTGCGACGGGTTGTCGGTCCGCGGCAGGTTCGGAAACCGCAGGGCCGAGTGGTCGTTGTTGAGCTTGAGCGTGACGATCCGCGTCGTGTCGGTCTGGAAGGCCAGCACGAGGATGTCGCACATCAGCCGCATGTGCTCGGCGATGTCCTGGGGGATCCCGTCGGCCGGCCGCGGGATGTCGGGCTTTTCGAGCGCAGGCTTCCAGCCCTGCAATTCCCCGCGCTGTCCGGCGGTGGCGATCCGCTGCTCCACGTCGCGGACGCTGTCGAGGTATTCGTCGAGCTTCCGCCGGTCGGCCACGCTGATCCGGCGGCGAAGATCGTCGGCCGGCTCGAGCACCGCGTCGAGCACGCTCTTGTCGCCCGCATGCGACTCGTCCTTGAAGAGCCGGTCGAACGCGAGCGCCGGATAGATCTCGAGCGGCGTCGGCGTCGTCGGGCTGCTCCAGGAAATGTGAGAGCTGTAGAGCATCGAGTAGTTTTTGTGGACGCTCGGGTTGCTCTTCTCGCAGCCGAGCACGAGGCTCGGCACCTTCGTGCCGCGGCCGTAGGTCTGGGCGAGGTGCTGATCGAAGCTCGTGCCCGAGCGGATTTCGCCGCCGGAGGCGAGCGGGGCGCCCGAAAGCAGGTTGCCCGTCTGCGACGAGTGGATGTTGCCCTTGCGGGCCTGCTCGTTGTAGAGGCCCTTCACGAAGAGCAGCTTCTCGCGGAAGTCGGCCACCGGCTCGAGCACCTTGCCGAGTTTCATCTCCTTGCCCGAGCCCTTCGCCCACCACTCCTTCGAATGAAAGCCGTTCCCGGCGAAGAGCACGGCAAGCCGCAGTGGCGGGGGAGCCGGGGCCGCGCCTGCCAAGGCCGGCTCGCCGGCGAGCGTGAGCGACTCCATCCAAGGGAGAGCCATCGACACGCCGAGGCCGCGGAGCATCGTGCGGCGGGAAAGGTTTTGAGTCATGGGAAGGCTCCTTTCGGTGGCTCTGCGGCAATCTTCCTTACGAAGCGTCATCGGCCGCGTCGCGGCCGCGGATCATGCGAAACTGCGGGCTTGTCACGATCGCGTCGATGGCGACCGAGATCTTGTAATCGGAGGCCGCGAGGCGGGCCGCCATCTCATCGAGCAGCGGCTCGTCGGAGAGCTGCACGCCGCGGCCGAGCGCATACCCGAGCAGCTTGCGGCAGAAGACCCGCACGAACTGGTCGCGACGCGGGCCGAGCAGATACGTCCGCACGCTCGCCTGCCCATCGAGCGTAGCGCCGTCGGGCAGGCTGGCCTTCGTGTCGAGCGGCTGGCCCGAAGCGTCGGCCGTGCGCAGCCGGCCGATGGCGTCGAACTCCTCGAGTGCGAATCCGAAGGGATCGATCCGCCGGTGGCACTTCGCGCAGGCCGCGTTTTCCGAATGCATGGCGATCAGCTGCCGTTCGCTCAGGCCCGTCGGCACCGTCTCGGCCAGCAGTGGCACGTCTTTCGGCGGCTTGGGAAGTTTCTCGCCGAGGATCGTCTCGTAGAGCCAGTTGCCGCGGAGGATCGGGCTCGTGCGGGAGGCGCCGGCCTGCGTGGAGAGCGTCGTGGCGAGGCAGAGGATGCTGCCGCGGCCGTGCTTCCGCACGCCCTCCACCCGCTGCCACGTATCGCCGGCCACCCTCTCGATTCCATAGTGCTTCGCGAGCCGCTCGTTCAGGAATGTATGGTCGGCATCGATGAGCGAGAGGATCGAGCGGTCGTTGCGGAAAAAGTCGTCGAGGAACCGCACCGTCTCCTCCTCCATGTCGGCCCGCAGGTCGGCGAACTCGGGAAAGAGCTCGGCGTTCTTTTCGTCGAGCGACGCAAAGCCGTGCACGTGGAGCCACTGCGTGCCGAACTCCTCCGCCAGCCGCCGCGACGCCGGTGCGGCGAGCATCCGTCGCACCTCCGACTTCAAGACCTCGGCATCGTGCAGCCGACCGCTCTCGGCCGCCGTGAGCAATTCCGCATCGGGCATCGACGACCAGAGGAAGTAGGAAAGCCGCGTGGCGAGTTCGTAGCCGGAGACCGGCGCGGTGGCGGTGCCCGGCGGGGCCGTCTCGATCTTGTAGAGGAAGTCGGTCGAGACGAGCACATGAGCGATCACGGCGCGGATCGCCTCCTCGTGGGGGATTTCCTTCTTTCGCAGCGTGTCGTAAAGCGTGCGGAGCCGGGCTTCCTCCCCGGGCAGGAGCGGTCGGCGGAACGCCCGGCCGGCGAGGGCCACCACCGCGTCGACGTGCCGGGGCTCGACGTCCACGAGACGCTTCTTGAAGGCCTCGGCGCGGCCGACGATCGCCGGCTTCAACGGTGCAAACCGATTCACGAGTTCAGGCCGGTCCTGCGAGGCATAGCCCATCAGCTGTTCGTAAACGTCCTCGAGTTCGAGCGGCTCCTGCGCGATGAAGAAGAGCTCGTTCCAGAGCCGGTCGAGTTCCCTGGTCTCCGCGTCGTCGAGCATGAGCCGGCGCAGCTGATCGTCTTCGCGGTAATACAGGTTCAGCGTGACGACCTCGTCCACCGGCACGACACGGCCGTAGCAGAGCGCCATGGGAAAAAGATCGCGGACTTCGGCAAACGAGGCATCGAGACGGCTCCACGCGGTGGATTCCTTCCGAGCCACGACCGGCAGCGAAGGCACGAGGCCGGTGGGCGCGGCATCACCGGAAATCGCCGCGGCCTCGATCTGCACGCTCGCGTCTTCGCCGGCATCGGCATGCAGCCCGGCGACCGTCACGAATTCACAACCCTCGGTCAATTCTGCGGGAATCGTGATCGTGATCGAATCTGGCGCCTGCATGCCCAGGTCACCAGCCGCGACCGTGAGCCCCTGCGGATGGCGGCCGTAGCGGGCGGGGTCGAGGCCCACTTGATTGGTATCGCCTTCGCTCACGCTCACGCTCGCGGTCGCCGGCGGGGCCTGCGGCTTGATGCCTGCGAGCAGCGGGCCGGTCGCGGAGCGGAGCAGTCGCCGCAACTCGGCATCGGAGGAATTCTTGGCCGGCTCGACGCCGGCGGCCGAAAGCAGCTGCTCGATCTCGGCAGCGAGCGTGCCGCGCTCCTCTGCGTCGTTCGCCAATCTCCATCGGGTGAGAAGCGACCCGGCGGGAATCGTCCAGCCGGATGCCGAGCCTTCGGGCTCGACCGCGAAGTGCCAGACGTTGTCATGGCCCTGCCCGTCGGCTTGCGGATTCGCGGCGAGGATGTCGGCCGACACGTCGCGGGCCAGGTCCCACTCGCGGTCGCCGGAGCGGATCGTGAGATCGACGCGGGTGAGGTCGCATCTCGCGTCGCCGTCGCGGGCCCCCACGACGACCGCAACCACTTCACCTTTCCGGACGGAAAGCGGCCCGAAAGGCCCGAACGCGCCGCCGTGGTCGACTGCGCTCGTGAGCGTCTCCCGGGTCTTGCCCCGCCAGACCTCGACCGACCAGGCCGTGCCGTTCGAGCAGCCCTGGTGGGCGCTCGTCGCCCCGCCGCGGATCTCCACGGTGGCGGTGATCGGGCTTCGCCAGCCGACCACCACCCGCTGCTTGGCCTCGGGATGCACCGCCACGCCATGCGGATGAATCGTGCCGGGGACGCGGTACTGCTCGTCCGACGAGTTGGCGATCACCCGCAGCTCGCCCTCGCCGCCCCAGCCGTTGACCGCCTCCCAGCCCTCGATCTTCTCGAGCTTCTTGTCGAGCAGCGTGGCGAAGGCCGCTTCCGGCATCCCGATGCCAAGATACGAGCACCAGGCCGCGAGCAGCCGCGGTTCGACGGCATGCTTCTCGGCAAGCGTGGCGACCGTGGCGCCGAGGCCGTCGGGCGTGACCTCGGGGCCGGCCATCGCCTCGGCGACGGCAGCGAGGCATTTTGCCGCCGTGGCGGCGAGCCGTTCGCGTTCCGAGGCAAGCAGCGCCGTCATCGGCCGCACGAGCGCGAGTGGAAGATCGGCCCGGCCGGGGCCAACGAGCCGCGGATTGTGCCAGACGACGGCATCGTGCTCGCGGCCGTCGCCCGCATCGCCGGCCGCAAGGCTGATCGTGACGAAATCCTTATCCTTCGGCACCGCGAGCTTGACGCGAAACTCCCGCCGCTCGACGAGCGGCGTCGCCGCCTCCATCCAGGAGGGCGTGCCATCGGAAGCGCCGAACTGGCGGACGATCTGGCCAACGGTGTTGAACTTCCAGAGCGAGTTTTGCCACTGGGCGACAAACCCGGCCAGCTGCGGGGCATCCCCCGGCGCCGCGAGCTTCCAGCGGGCCCGCAGCGAATCGAGAACCAGGGACGGGTGACCGGCCGATGCACCGGCCGGGGCTCGTTCGGAGGCGGACAGGGCGGCAAAAAGCGTGGCCAGGTATTTCGGGCTCAGGCCCCGCTCGCGGGCCACGTCGACAATCGCGTCGCCGCCGCGTGCCAGTCGCTCCCGCTCGGCGAGCGTCGCCAGCAGATATTTTTCCACCGGCAAAAACCCCTCGTGCCCCGTGTCGAGCGTGATCCCCTGTTGCACCGTCTGCCGCGCTGCCACGTCGAGCGGCTGCGTGTACTGCGAGTAAAAATGCTTCAGTCGCGCGAGTGCCTCGTCGGTAAAGTCGCGGCGGGAGTCGCCAGCAGAGAACCGCAGGCCGTCGGGTAGGAACACGGCGTGGGCCGCGATGCCCTTCGCGGCATCGAGATACTTCGTGGCCAGGCTCGGCGACATCACGAGCGATTGCCCCGTGTTCGTAAAGCCTTCCCCCGCGCCGCCGTCGGCGGGAAACTCTTTGGCCGGATCGAGCGAGGCGACGCCCGTGAGGTCGCGGATCGTGTGCGTGTATTCGGCGTTGTTGAGCCGGCGGAGGACGACGCGGCCCGGGTCGCCGGCGTGCGCCTGCGCCTCGGCGGCCAGAAACGCCCGCAGCCACTCGGCCAGCACCCGCCGGTCCTCGTCGGTGGGTTGGTCGGCGTCGGGGGGCGGCATCTGGCCGCTCGTGACCATCTCCGCGACCCGCTGCAAGAGCCTGACGTGCGTGCCGAGCGCGGCGTCGTCGCCCGTGAAGGAGAGATCGACCTCACCCTCGACCGAGTCGCCGGAATGGCAGTCGAGGCAGTAGCGGGCGAGCAGCGGCCGGACCGCCGCCACGTCTGCTGCGAGAGCCGCGTTGCCGACGAGGCAAGCCAAAAGACTGGCGAGGCGCACGACAAGGGCGGATCGCCTGGCTGCTGCAGCGCCGCCCAGGCCGGACAGAGAACTGCCCAGAAAAGCCGACGGGCTCGACAGAAAAAAACCTTCACCGCTCATCGCGCACACTCCAGCCGGTGCCCGGCCATCGGAACGACGTCGCGGGAGTATAGCACCGCTCCATCTTTCTGTCGACAGTTTCGGTCAGGTGAAACGCGGAAAAAACCGCGACACACGTCGCCATGCGTTGCGACCGGCGCGTGTGCGTCCTTTGCCACGAGCAGCCGAAACGCCATCGAACGAGGTCGTGGAGAGCACGGTGCCGCGTGAGACAGGCCCGGCTGCCGCGGAGTGCAAGCAAGAACCGGCGCCGAATGACGTGGAGTGGCAAACAGCCCAAGATACGAGGGCAGCCGATCGTGAACCATGAGTTCCAACAGCGTGCCCTCATGACGATCGGCGCGAATGACCAGCTTCTCCACGATCGCGGCAAGCCGTTCGAGCTGAGACTCGGTGCGCGCCTGTGCCTCGGCGAGCTTCGCCAGAGCGACTTCGAGCCTCGACGTGCTCCTGGCATGGGTACACACGAACATTGCTTGCTGGCGGCGGTCAACGGCGGGAGCGAGCGACGCGTGCCGATTGCTTGGAACCCCGATGCTCGAGCCGTGGCGTAAGCGAGGGAATCCGCCCGCGTGACCATTCCCCGCCGATGGAGTGGCTCTTCGAGGCACCTCGTTCTCGGGCTGGAACGGCGACACGAAGCAGACCTGGCGGATCGACGACGGCGCGATCATCGCGGGAGGTCTACGAGCCGGCGCATGTCAGGGCGAAGCCGGCGGCAGTGGCCCTCGACGACATGGAGCAGTTTTCAACGCGGATGCGGCGGATGTGCCGCGAGGAGCGGGTGGAGTTTTTCGACATCCGCAAGGCCGGGGAAGACTACATGCTGCGGTCGTACAAGCCCTACGATCATTTCGCCCGCGACGCGATCCACGGCAACAGCCGCGGCAAGCAGATCGTGGGGCGGATCCTCACCCGGTATTTCGAGCCGAAAGACGCCTCCCGGTTGGCTGGCCACGGGCTTCTTGGCACGCAATACCGCGCTGCCAAAACCCCTCCCGGCTGTATATAATGGAGAGAACTTCGCCAGGAACTGCGTGCATGGGTTGCTCGTCCCCCTACCGATTCTCGTGGCTGATGCGTCTCGCGGCGGCCGCGGTGGCCTGTGTCGCCACCACCATCGGTTCCGCGGCGACACCCGCCCCGCCGCAGCCCCGAATCTCGTTCAACAACGACATCCGGCCGATCCTCTCCGATAACTGCTTCGCCTGCCACGGCCCCGACAGTGCCAACCGGCAGGCCGGACTGCGGCTCGACACAGCCGAGCATGCGACCGCCGAACTCGACAGCGGCACGCGGGCGATCGTGCCCGAAGATGTCGCTGCCAGCGAACTCGTCGCCCGGATCATCAGTGACGATCCCGACAGCGTGATGCCGCCGCCCGAGGCCAAGATCGGCCGGCTCACCGTCGAGCAGGTCGATCTCGTCAAACGCTGGATCGCCGAAGGGGCGCAGTATGAGCCGCACTGGGCATTCGTCGCGCCTGTAAAGCCCGCGGCCACGGATGCCACGGCCGCGATCGACGACGCCGTCACTGCCGGGCTTGCGAAGCGTGGCCTCAAGCTCCAGCCCGAGGCCGATCGCCAGACGCTCATTCGCCGCGTGAGCTTCGACATCACCGGCCTGCCACCGACGCCCGCCGAGGTCGATGCCTTCGTCGCCGACACGTCGCCCGACGCCTACGAAAAACTCCTCGACCGGCTGCTCGCGAGCCCGCGCTACGGCGAGCGGATGGCAGCCGACTGGATGGACCTCGCCCGCTATTCCGACAGCTACGGCTTCCAGGTCGATCGCCCGCGGCCCGACATGTGGCCGTGGCGCGACTGGGTGATCCGGTCGTTCAATGCCAACCTTCCCTGGGATCAGTTCGCGCTCTGGCAGGTGGCCGGCGACCTATTGCCTGACGCCACGGACGAACAGGTGCTCGCCACGGCCTTCAACCGGCTCCATCAGCAGGAAAACGAGGGCGGCTCGATCGAGGAAGAGTATCGCGTCAACTACGTGAACGATCGCGTGACGACGTTCGGCACGGCCTTCCTCGGCCTCACGTTCGAGTGCTGCCGCTGCCACGACCACAAGTTCGACCCGCTGGCGCAGAAGGATTTTTATTCGCTCTTCGCCTTCTTCGACGACATCGACGAGGCGGGGCTCTATTCCTTCTTTACCGAGGCGGTGCCGACGCCGAAGCTGCGGATGCTCGACGCGACGACATCGGCAGCTCTCGCCAAGGCCGACGAGGCGGCTGGCGAGGCAGCGACGGAATACGAGCGGGCGGAGGCGGTGGCCCGGGCGACCGTGACGGACTGGATCGCCGGCAAAGCCGTGATGCCGACCGCTCTCGAGGCCGCCGGAGGCACGATTCCGGGTGAACTCGTGCATTACTCCTTCGACGGCCGCGGGACGGACGGGAAGTTTGCCAACGAGTTCGGCACGAAGGAGTCGGCCACGGCTCCCGTCGAGATCGTGGTCGTGGACGACGCCCGCGGTGGCAGCGCCTGCCGCGCGATCAAGCTCACCGGCGACCATCCGGTGAATACGCCGGTCGGCAACTTCCGCCGCAGTCAGCCGTTCACCGTGTCGGCTTGGATCAAGCCGGCGGCGAAGCACGACCGGGCGGTCGTGTTTCACCGGTCGCAGGCCTGGACCGACGCCGGCAGCCGCGGCTACGAGCTGCTCGTGGACGGTGGCCATCTGCGCTGGTCGCTGATCCACTTCTGGCCCGGCGACGCGGCGAGCGTGCGGTGCGCTGAACCGCTCCCCGTCGGCGAGTGGACGCACGTGGCGGTATCGAGCGATGGCTCGGGCAAGGCGGCTGGGCTCACCATCTTCGTGAATGGCCACGCGGCCGCCACGACGATCGTTCGCGACAGCCTCACCCGCGAGATCACCGGCGGCGGTGGCGACACGATCACGATCGGCGAGCGGATGCGCGACAATGGCTTTAAGAACGGACTCGTCGACGAGTTCCGCGTGTTTGCCCGGGCGCTCTCGCCGCTCGAGGTGCGAGATCTTGCCGCGCCGGGGGCGATCGCGACGGCCCTGGCCGAGAAGCGCGACGCCGAGTCGCTCGGTGGCTACTTCGCAGCGGCCTTCGCCGACGAGCCGGCCGCCGCGCGGGCAAAACTCGAGGCCGGCCGTCGCCACCGCGACGACCTCGCCGAACGGCCGCGGGAAATCATGGTGATGCGGGACCTGCCGCAGCCGAAGATGGCCTACATCCTCGAGCGCGGCGACTACGACAAGCGTGGGGCACCGGTCGAGCCCGACACGCCCGCCGCGCTGCCACCGTTCCCGGCCGACCAGCCGAAGAACCGGCTCGGCCTCGCCCGCTGGCTGATCGACCCCGAGCATCCGCTGCTCGCCCGGGTGACGGTGAACCGGCTCTGGCAGTCGCTGTTCGGACTCGGGCTCGTGCAAAGCCCCGAGGATCTCGGCAGCCAGTCCACGCGGCCCGAATATCCGGAGATGCTCGATCTGCTGGCCTGGCAGTTCGCGCACTCCCCAGCCGACGGCGGCATCGGGTGGGACATGAAGCGTCTCATCAAGACGATCATGCTGTCGCAGACCTATCGGCAACGGAGCATCGCCGACGCGAAGACGATGGCCGACGATCCGCTCAACGTATGGCTCGCCCGTGGCCCGCGGCATCGCCTCCCTGCGGAGATGATCCGCGACGGTGCGTTGGCCGCCTGTGGCCTGCTCGTCGAGAAGCTGGGCGGCCCGCCGGTGAAGACCTACGACATGCCCGACTCGTTCAAGCCCGAGAAGGCCGACACGGGCGAGAGGCTCTATCGCCGCAGCCTCTACACATTCTGGCGGCGGACGGGGCCCGCGCCGATGCTCGAAACCTTCGACATGCCGAAGCGGGTGGTGTGCGTGGCCAAGCGCGACACCACCAACACGCCGCTGCACGCGTTCGTGCTCATGAACGGCCCGCAGTTCGTGGAGGCGGCCCGCGTGCTGGCGGAGCGGCTGCTCGTCGAGTATGACGGCCAGGCCGAAAAGGCCCTCGACAGGGCGTTCGAACTCTTGACGAACCGGCCGCCGGACGACGAGGAGCGTCGTATCATCCGTCGGATGCATGCAGCCCAGCTCGACTGGTATCGCAGCCATCCCGACGATGCCGCGAAGCTGGTGGCCGTGGGCGAGAAAAAGCCGAACGACGCGCTCGCGGCCGTGGACGTGGCCGCCGCGGCGGGAGTGATCAACGCGCTTTTGAACTACGATGGATGCGTGGTGAAACGATGATGCAGACGCCTTTCAACCGCCGGCAGTGGCTGAACTCGTTTGGGATGGGCCTGGGTGGCCTCGCGGCCGCGGAGATGCTCGCGCAGGCCGCGACGGCCGAAGAGCCCGCGGCAGACGGGGCCGGCGGCGTGCTCGGCGGGTTTCACTTCCCGCCCAAGGCGAAGCGGGTGATCTATCTCTTTCAGTCGGGCGGTCCCTCGCAGCTCGATCTCTACGACCACAAGCCGCTGCTTGTCGAAAAGACCGGCATGCAATTGCCCGACAGCGTCCGCGGCGGCCAGCGGCTCACGGGCATGTCGGGCAACCAGAGCTCGATTCCGCTCGTAGGCTCGCCATTCAAGTTTGCCCAATACGGCGAGAGCGGCAGTTGGCTCTCGGAGCTCCTGCCCCACACGGCGAAGGTGGCCGACCGGCTCTGCTTCATCCGCACGATGTATACGGAGAGCATCAACCACGGCCCCGGCGTGACGTTCATGCAAAGCGGGAACCAGATCCCGGGCCGGCCGAGCATCGGCGCCTGGCTCGACTACGGGCTCGGCAACGCCCACGATGATCTGCCGTCATTCGTCGTGTTGATCACGAAAAACAAGGGCGGCCAGCCGCTGATGAGCCACCTCTGGGGAGCGGGCTTCCTGCCCACGAAGCACCAGGCGGTGCGGTTTCGCTCCGGCGGCGACCCAGTGCTCTACGTCAACAATCCGCCCGGAGTCTCGCCCGCGAATCGCCGCCAGCTCCTCGACGGCCTCCGCGAACTCCACGAGCACCAGTTCGCCGGCACGCCCGACGCCGAGATCACGGCGCGGATCGCAAATTACGAGATGGCCTTCCGGATGCAATCGAGCGTGCCGGAGGTGACCGACTTCTCGGATGAGCCCAGGAGCGTGCTCGACCTGTATGGCCCCGACGCGAAAGACCCCGGCACGTTTGCCGCCAACTGTCTGCTCGCCCGCCGGCTCGCCGAGCGGGGCGTGCGGTTCATCCAGCTCTATCACCAAGACTGGGATCACCACGGCGGGCTCAAGGGTGGCATCAGCTCGGAGTGCAAGCAGACCGACCAGCCGGCCGCCGCGCTCGTGCAGGATCTCGCCCAGCGCGGGATGCTCGACGACACGCTCGTGGTCTGGGGGGGCGAGTTTGGCCGCACGAACTACTGCCAGGGGCTCTATAAGCCGGGCATGGATTTCGGCCGCGACCACCACCCGCGGTGTTTCACGATCTGGATGGCCGGCGGCGGCGTGAAGCCCGGCACGACCTACGGCGAGACCTGCGAATACGGCTACAACATCGTGAAGGACGGCGTGCACGTGCACGACTTCCATGCCACGATGCTCCATCTTCTGGGCATCGATCACGAGCGGCTGACCTACAAGTTTCAGGGCCGCCGGTATCGGCTCACCGACGTGCACGGCAAGATCGTGACCGGCATCCTCGCTTGACGGGCACGGGCGAGGGCCTCCGCCGCCCGCGGCTTTCGGCCTGTGGCCGGCCGGATGCAGCGGTGTAGACTACTGACTTGGAAATTAAGGTTGGTTTTCCGCTCCGCCAAAGGTCGACACGTGCATGAAATCCTTCCTCTCCGGGGCGGGATTTCCCCGCTGCCGTTCGCATCTCTCGTGCCCGCGAGGCTCTGGGCCGCGGCGATGGTGCTGGTCTGCGGCTGTGGCCCCGCCGTCCGGAAGCCCCCCCCCGCCGATGTGCCGGTGCCGCTTGTCTCGTCGTACGACTGCCGGTTCACCAACGACCCGGTCACGATCGATGGCACGCTCGACGACGCGGCCTGGAGGCATGCCCCGGTCATCGACAATTTCTCGATGCCTTGGCTCGGCAAGGACAACGCGCCTGCGCTGAAGGCCACCCGGGCGAAGATCCTCTGGGACCGGGAAAACCTCTACGTCGCCGCCGACCTCGACGACGCGGATCTCTACGCCGACGTCACCGAGCACGACGGCCAGACCTGGGACAACGACGTGTTCGAGGTGTTCCTCAAGCCGGTCGTCGACAAGCCGGCGTACTACGAGTTTCAGGTCAACGCGCTCAACACGCAGTTCGACTGCTTCATGCCGCGGCGCGGCCACACGGGCCGGTTCAGAAAGCTCCATGACTTCGGCATCGAGTCGGCCGTGAAGCTCCGCGGCACGCTCGACATCTGGACCGACACCGACGAGGGCTGGTCGGTGGAGATGCGGATCCCCTGGTCGGACTTCATGCCCACCGGCGGCCGGCCGGAGCCGGGGGACGAGTGGCGGTTTGCCCTCTGCCGCTACGACTACGACACGAATCGCGAGCAGCCGCAGCTTTCGACCTCGGCCCCGCTTTCCCAGATGAGCTTCCACCGCCACGAAGAGTACGCGCCGCTGAAATTCATCGGCCCGGCGGCCGCGGCCACGAAGCCCTTCGGCATTCCGAAGATCGTGCCCGTGACGACGTCGAAGGTGGTCGGCTCGCCCGAGCCGCCGCTGCCCTACACGGTCGAGCGGGCGCTGCCGAAAGCGATCATGTCGGGGCCGATCACCGTGGCCCATCAGCCCGGCAGCGATCGGCTGCTCTACGTGACGGAGCCTTCGGCCTACCAACCCTCGACCGTGATGCGGATGCGGGACGACGCGTCCGTGTACGACCCGGAGGTGCTGATCCCCGCCGACGACATGACCGTGCATTACGCGATCACGTTTCACCCGCAGTTCGCCGAGAACGGCTTCGTATACATCGGCTCCAACGGCTTGAAGAGCCCCGATGGCCGCGTGCCGGTGGACGGCCGCAGGCGGACGCGGGTCACCCGCTACGTGATCGACCGCGAGCCGCCCTACGCGTTTCACCGCGACTCGGCCACCGTGATCATCGAGTGGGATTCCAACGGCCACAACGGCGGCGACATGGCCTTCGGGCTCGACGGCATGATGTATGTGGGCTCAGGCGACGGCACGAGCGACTCCGACGAGGACCGCAAGGGGCAGGACCTGACGAGCCTGCGGTCGAAGATCCTGCGGATCGACGTCGACCATCCCGATGAAGACGTGCCGAACGACGGCCGACACTACTCCGTGCCGAGCGACAACCCGATCTTCGACAAGGGCAGCCTCATCGCCACGGTGAAGGGCGCCCGGCCCGAGACCTATGCCTACGGCATGCGGCAGCCGTGGCGGGTCGTGATCGACAAGGCCACCGGCCAGATCTGGGTGGGCAACCAGGGGCAGGATCTCTGGGAGCAGATTTATTTGATCGAGCGCGGGGCGAACTACGGCTGGAGCATCGTCGAGGGCACGCATAAGTTCAACGACGATCAGAAGGCCGGCCCGACGCCGATCTCGAAGCCCGTCGCCGAGCATTCGCATGCGGAGGCCCGCGCGATGACCGGCGGCCTCGTCTACACCGGCTCCGCGCTGCCCGCTCTCAAGGGCGCCTATCTCTACGCCGACTATTCCACCGGCCGCATCTGGGGCATCCGTCACGACGGCACGAAGGTCACCTGGCACGAGCTCATCGCCGACACGCAGCTCAACATCACAGCCTTCGGGACCGACTCCAAGGGCGAGATCCTGATCTGCGACCACCAGCCGGGCGACAAGGGGGGCTTCTATCGGCTCGTGCCCACGCCGCCGGTCTCGAAGGACAGGCCGCCCTTCCCGAAGAAGCTCTCGGAGAGCGGCCTCTTCGCCGACGTCGCCACGCACCGGATGGTGGATGGCGTCGTGCCCTACGAGCCGGTCTCGCCGCTCTGGAGCGACGGCACCCACAAGGCCCGGTTCTTCGCGTTGCCGCCGACCAAGGATGCCTCCGGCACGATCGTGCCGGCGAAGATCGGCGTCACGAATGCCCGCGGGTGGAATTTCCCCGATGGCACGGTGCTCGTGAAGTCGTTTGCGATCGATGATGTCGAGGGCGATTCATCCACCCGCCGCTGGATCGAGACCCGCTTCATGCTCAAGGAGCAGGGAGAGTGGGCCGGCTACAGCTACGAGTGGAACGACGAACAGACCGACGCCGTGCTCGTGGCGGCCGAAGGCAAGGATCGCGATTTCGAGATTCGCACGGCCGAACTGAAAAAGCACGCCGACGGCGTGAAGACGCAGCAGTGGCACTACCCCTCGCGGACGGAATGCATGGTCTGCCACAGCCGGGCGAGCAACTACGTGCTCGGCATCTGCACCGTGCAGCTCAACCACGAGTTCGACTACAAGGCGGTGCTCGGCGAGGGCCACGCCACCGACAACCAGCTCCGCGCGCTCGAGCATCTCGGCCTTGTGGAGGTCAGAGGTCCGGGGGCGGCCGCCTCCTCCCTGCTCGCACGAGCTCCGGAGCGGACCAACCACCTCGTGAATCCCTACGACGACTCGCATCCACTCGAGGCCCGGGCACGCTCCTACTTGCACTCCAACTGCTCTTCCTGCCACATCTACACCGGCGGCGGCAACGCGCAGATCGATCTGGAATACATGTCGGCCTTCGAGACCAAGCCGCTCGACGCGATGAAGGCGATCGGCGTGAAGCCGCTCCATTCCACGTTCGACCTGCCCGACGCGAAACTGATCGCAGCGGGCCATCCGGAGCGGTCGGTGATCTACGAGCGGATGAACCGCCGTGGCCCGGGCCAGATGCCGCAGCTCGCGACTCGTATCGTGGACGAGCCCGCCGTGGCGGTCGTCCGCGAATGGATCGAATCGCTCGAAGCCAAGGCAGACGACGTCTCGGCCGCGTCGCTCCGCTTCACGTTCACCCGATAGGGATGCATCCGCGCCCAGTAGGGGTCGAACCAGAGTTGGTCATCTTTTTCGTTCGTGAGATCGACGAGGGCCGCGCGAAGCTCGTCGCTCGCCGCGATGAACCGCTCGATCAGCGGCCCGGGATTCTCGATCGCCCAGGAGTGGCCGCCGAGGATCAGGTCCGGGGCGATGCCGTGGAGGTAGCTCATCGAGCCGGGGCTATTGCCGGCGGTCTCGGCGCACCAGATCTCGCGGCCCCGCCAGGAAAACGTATCCATCTTCTCGAACGCCCGGTCGATCGGAATCGGCTGGATCGGCGGGCGGACGTAGCTCGCCCCGTGGACCGTGAACTTGTCGGAGAGCTGCGGCACGGTATGACGGAAGTCGAGCGGCTTCTCGAAAAGGGTCGCGCTCGGCGGCGGCCGCCGCGATCTTCACGCCGCGGCAAGCCGGATGGCCGGCGCGCTTTGGAAAGCCCTGGCACTGCTCGCGGTGGTGGGTGAAGAGCACCCACTCGACCTGCGTGACGCCGATCTGCGGCAGGGCGTCGAGCACGCTCGCGTCGCCGAGGTCGACGAGGATCGCAGCGGAGCCATCCTTCACGACACGTGACGGCCCAGCCGAAGACGCCAGGCGCGAGTTGGGTGAAGGCTTGCGGCATCGCCCAATGATACCGAGTCGTGAGCGAAATGCCGCTGCCACGAACCGCAAAAGCCCCTCGCGGAAGCGAGTGGGGTGACGCTGGCCATCACCATCGGGACATTTCATCGCAACGACCGATCGATGGAACAGCGCGAGTGGGAGTGGATCGCGTCACCCCCCTGCTGCCGCAGGGGGCTTGTGGTGGGAGTCGGTCGCACATTCCCTCGCTGGCGCAATGGGCTTCGCGGCACCGTAGCGAGCCCGAAATCGCACGCCACGAAAAAGTTGACAGAATATGTACGGGCGTATATTCTTTGCAGGTCGCCATCAGGAGGTGCATCGTGTCGCCAGAAGGCATTCGCAAACTGCTCCGGCAACAGCCGTTCAAGCCGTTTCGACTCGTGATGTCGAGCGGCAAAGCATATGAAGTCCGCCATCCGGAGATGGCGCTGCTACTCCGCAATGACATCCTCGTGGGCGTGGAAGTTGCCGAGGACGGCATGCCCGCCGAGTTCGATATCTGCCCGCTGTTGCATGTTGCCTCGATCGAGGCTTTCAATCTCCAGGACTCAAATCCGGCTGCGTGAGAAAAGTCGCCGCCTGGCAGGAGGCCGCCGACCCCGCGACGTTTCGCCCAACGGAGCGGACCAACGGCAACATTTCGGTATCACGCTCGAGCCGGCGACTCGCGTGCCGTAGGGCAACACGATATCCCCTCCGGAACCCCCGGGACGTTACACTCGGTCAGCAGCAAAGAGCTTCGTCGCGCTGTGTGCCAAGAGGATCGCCGCCATGCCTCGTCTTTCGTCGCCCACGGCTCTTGTTACGATCTCGTGGGCCGCGTGCCTCGCGCTCGGCGCAATCACGACCGCTGCTGAGACTCCTCCGGTTTCGCCGCAGACCCGCTGGGAACAGCCTGTCGAACCGATGCCGCTGGCCACGGTTGACGGTCCCGGCGACCCCGCTTCCTTCGCCGTGCCGCAGGGCTTTCGCGTCGACCGCCTCGTCGTCGTGCCAAAGGGAGAGCTCGGCTCGTGGGTCTGCCTCGCCATCGATCCCAAGGGGCGGATCATCGCCAGCGACCAAGGCGACGAGGGGCTCGTGCGGATCACGCCCGCGCCGCTCGACGGCTCGAAGCCGACGGTCGTCGAAAAAATCCCGATCGACATCTCCGCCGCGCAAGGACTCCTCTGGGCGTTCGACTCGCTCTACGTCGTTCGCAATGGCGGGGCGACTGGCCTCTACCGTGTCACCGATTCCAACGGCGATGACACGCTCGATACGGTCGAGAAACTCCGCGAACTCAAAGGGGGCGGCGAGCACGGGCCTCATGCCCTCCGGCTTTCCCCCGATGGCACGCGGCTATTCATGGTCTGCGGCAACCACACGCAACCGCCCTTCGCGGTCGAGGATGTCACGCCGCCGCAGACCATGGGCGGCATCCGCGCCAATCAGCGGCGCGTGAAGCTGCCGGCCGACGGCACAAGCCGGCTGCCCGCCACCTGGGACGAAGACCAGATCATCACGCGGATGTGGGATGCCAACGGCCACGCGGCCGGCATCCTCGCGCCGGGCGGCTACGTGGCGAGCACCGACCGCGACGGCAAGGCCTGGGAGGTGTGGACCGGCGGCTACCGCAATGCCTACGACATGGCCTTCAACGCCGACGGCGAGCTCTTCGTCTACGACTCCGACATGGAGTGGGACTTCGGCACGCCGTGGTACAAGCCCACCCGCGTGAACCACGCCCCGAGCGGCAGCGAGCTCGGCTGGCGGAGCGGCTCCGGCAACTGGCCCGCCTGTTTCCCCGACTGCCTGCCGGCACTCGTCGATATCGGCCCCGGCTCGCCCGTGGGGGTCGACTTCGGCTACGGCACGCGGTTTCCGGCGAAGTATCAGCGGGCGCTCTTCGTCTGCGACTGGACGTTCGGCACGATGTATGCGATCCACCTCGAGCCAGAAGGATCGTCCTACACAGGCGTGAAGGAGGAGTTTCTCTCGCGCACGCCGCTGCCGCTCACCGACATGGTGGTGGGCAAAGATGGCGCGATCTACTTCGCCGTCGGCGGCCGCGGCGGCCAGAGCGAGCTCTACCGCGTGCGATACGACGGCGCCGAATCGACCGCGCCGGTCGATGCCCGCAACGCGACGGGCGTTGCCCAGCGCACGCTGCGGCACGACCTCGAGGCCCTGCACCGGCGGGCCGACGACCCGGCCGCCGCGGTTGCGAAGGCCCTACCCCACCTCGCGAGCCCCGATCGCTTCATCCGATATGCCGCCCGCGTCGCCCTCGAGCACCAGCCGATCGAGCTTTGGCAGGAGCAGGCCCTCGCCACGAAAGAGCCCCGGGGCACGATCGCCGCCGCGATCGGCGTGGCCCATCAGGCGGAGCCATCAGCCCAGCCGGCCGTGCTCGCCGCCCTCGACCGGATCAATCCCGCATCGCTCGACGTGGCCGGCCGGATCGATCTCGCCCGGGCGTATGAGCTCGCGATCGTGCGACTCGGGGAGCCCACGGCCGAGACGAAGGCGCGGATCGCCAAAATGTTTAGCCCGCTCTTCCCCTCGGGGGATTTCGAGCTCGATCGTGAGCTCTCAAATCTGCTCGTGGCCGTGCGGGCTCCCGGCATCGTGGCGAAACTCTTGGGGCTGCTCGCGGCGACGACCGCGTCGGGCGGCGCGACCAATCTCGCGGCCGACGAGGCCGAGCTCCAGCGGCTCATCGAGCGGAATGGCGGCTACGGCAGCGCCGTGAAGGCGTCGCTCGAGAAGCGGGCCGACCTCCTGCAGGTGCACTACGCCTACGTGCTCCGCACCATCAGGGAAAAAGACGCCTGGACGATGGCGGATCGCAAGGCCTACTACGAATGGTTCGCCCGGGCCCGCGAGTGGGCCGGCGGCAACAGTTTCCGCAAGTTTCTCGCCAACATCGAGACGGAGAGCATGGCCGGTATGACCGAGAACGAGAAGCTCGCCCTCGAAACGCTCGGCGTGCGGAAGCCCTACGCACCGCCGCCGCTGCCGAAGCCGGAGGGGCCCGGCCGCTCGTGGACGCTCGACGCGGTGCTGGCGGCGGCCGACAAGTCGCTCGCGAGCGGCCGCGACTTCGAGCACGGCAAGAAATCGTTCGCTGCGGCCCGGTGCGTGGTCTGCCACCGGTTCGGCGAAGACGGCGGCGCCACCGGCCCGGATCTCACGCAGGCGGGCGGCCGGTTCCAGGTGAAGGATCTCGTCGAGGCGATCGTGCATCCGAGCAAGGTGGTGAGCGACCAATACAAGGCAAGCATCGTGCAGACGGTGGATGGGAAGGTGCACGTCGGCCGGATCGTGGCGGAGACGCCCGACCAGATCACGATCGTGACCGACCCGGAAGACGCGACGAAGTTCGTGCAGGTGCCGCGGACCGACGTCGAGGAGATCGTGGCGGCCAGCGAGTCGCTCATGCCCAAAGGCCTGCTCGACCAGCTCAACGAATCCGAGGTGCTCGACCTCATCGCCTACACCCTCTCCCGCGGCAACAACCACGGCCCGCGGTTCAAGAAGAACTGAGCAGTACATGATTCTCGACTCTCTCCCGCTCTGGCGGCGCTATGCCGAGCTCAATCCGCGGCTCGCCCGCGGCTTCGCCTTCCTCGAGCAGCTCCCGCCCGACGTGGCCGTCGGCCGCCACGAGATCGACGGCGACGCGGTCTACGCGCTCGTGCAGCGGTATCAGACGCGGCCCGTCGAGCAGATGCAGTTCGAGGCGCACCGTCGCTACATCGACATTCAATACCTTGCGAGCGGTCGGGAAGTGATCCAGTGGGCGCCGCGTGCGAGCCTTGGCGTCGCCACGAAGCCCTATGACGAAGTCACCGACGCGGCGCTCTTCGCGCTCGCTCCCTGCATGATGCCAGTGCAACTGCAGGCCGGGCAGTTCGCGATCCTCTTTCCCGACGACGCCCACGCCCCTTGCTGCGCCTGGGGCGATCCCGCCGAGGTGCTCAAGGTGGTGATCAAGGTCGCGGTCTGACGACCTCCACCCCCCAAAAGCCCCTCGCGGCAGCGAGCGGGGTGACGCGATCCATCACCATCCGGGCTTTCCCCTTGCGCTGGCGATCCCGGCCCGTCTTTGGTCTACTCTTTACGACGTTTCCAGCCCTGCAGGAGCACCCATGGCCGCCATGCCCTCCACCGTCCCGTCGTCGCCGATCTACCGCGGGCCGCTCCCGCACGTGCACACCGTCGAGCGCCTCCCGGTCACCGTCTACGACCAGCCGGGCGAGGCGAGCAAGGCCGTGGCCCGCGAGATCGCCGAGCTCGTCGTGTCGCGGGCGGCGGCCGGCAAGAAAACGGTGCTTGGGCTCGCCACGGGCAGCACGCCCGTCGGCGTCTACGACGAGCTCATCCGCCTGCACCGCGAGGAGGGCGTCTCCTTCAAGACCGTCGTGACGTTCAATCTCGACGAATACTGGCCGATGCAGCCCGACGCCCTGCAGAGCTACCACCGCTTCATGCGGGAGCACCTCTTCGACCACCTCGACATCCCCGCCGACGCGATCCACATCCCCGATGGCACGCTGCCGCGTGAAAAGGTCGCGGCGGCCTGCGTGCGGTATGAAGAAAAGATCCGCGAGGCCGGTGGCATCGACCTGCAGATCCTCGGCATCGGCCGCACCGGCCACATTGGTTTCAACGAGCCGGGCAGCGCCCTTGAGAGCCGCACCCGCCTGATCACGCTCGACAGCGTCACCCGCTCCGACGCGGCGAGCGACTTCTTCGGCGAATGGAACGTGCCGCGGCAGGCGATCACGATGGGCGTGGGCTCGATCCTCGACGCCCGCAAGGTCGTGCTGCTGGCGTTTGGCGAGCACAAGGCACCGATCGTGCAGCGGGCCGTCGAGCAGGCGCCCTGCAGCCATGTCTCGGCCAGCGCCCTCCAGCAGCACACCGATGCCCGGTTCGTGCTCGACCGCGCGGCCGCGGCCCGGCTGACGCGGTTTGAATCGCCATGGGTGGTGGGGCCACTCGACATGATGGGCCTCGAATGGACCGACGCCCTCACCCGCAAGGCCGTGATCTGGCTCGCGATCAAGCTCCAGAAGCCGATCCTCAAGCTCACCGACGAAGACTACAACGAGCACGGCCTGCAAGACCTGCTCTCTAATCGCGGCCGGGCCTACGACCTCAACATCGAGGTCTTCCGCGCGATGCAAGACACGATCACCGGCTGGCCGGGCGGCAAGCCGGGCACCGTGCGGCGGGTGCGGAGCCTCAAGGCTGCCGAGAGCACGGGCCGCGCGGAAGAATTCCCGAAGCGGATCGTCATCTTCAGCCCCCATCCCGACGACGACGTGATCAGCATGGGCGGCACGTTCATCCGCCTCTGCGAGCAGGGGCACGAGGTGCACGTGGCCTACCAGACGAGCGGCAACATCGCCGTCTGGGACGAATCGGCCGACCGCCACGTCGATTTCGTGGAGGAATTCTGCCGCGTGTTCGGCGTCGGCACCAAGACGGCCGAGATCGCCGAGAAGATCCGCACGTTTCTGCGCACGAAGCACGCGGGTGCGGTCGATCTGCCCGAGCTCCAGGCCGTGAAGGGGCTCATCCGCCGCACCGAGGCCCGCGCCGGCGCCCGCTATTCGGGCGTGAAGCTGGAAAACATCCACTTTCTCGACCTGCCCTTCTACGAGACGGGCCGCGTCCGCAAGAAGCCGATCGGCCCGGAAGACATCGCCATCACGCTCGATCTCCTCGACCGCGTGAAGCCGCATCAGATCTATGCGGCCGGCGATCTCTCCGATCCCCACGGCACCCACCGTGTCTGCCTCGCCTCCGTGGTCGACGCCCTCAAGCAGGCAGCCGACCGCGACTGGGCAAAGCAGTGCGAGCTCTGGCTCTACCGCGGCGCCTGGCAGGAGTGGGAGCCGCACGAGATCGAGATGGCCGTGCCCCTCTCGCCGGAGGAGGTGGAGCGGAAGCGGATGGCCATCTTCAAGCACGAGAGCCAGAAGGACCGGGCCCTGTTCCCCGGCCCCACCGATCCCCGCGAATTCTGGCAGCGGGCCGAGGATCGCAACCGCGACACCGCCCGGCTCTACGACAAGCTGGGGCTGCCCGAATACGAGGCCATCGAAGGCTTCGTGCTGCACAAGACCTGACGCCCGGACGCGCCCGTCCGCGGCATCCGCAAGGAGACGACGATGAACGACAAAGCGCCGACGTTGCGCCTCTGGATCATGATGGTGCTCGAGTTTGCGATCTGGGGCGCATGGCTGCCGCTGATCTGGGGCTACATGGGCAAGGACGGGCTCGCCTTCAGCGATTCACAGGTGGCCTGGGTGGGCAGCGCCTTCGCGATCGCCTCGATCGTGGGCATCTTCTTCTCGAGCCAGTTCGCCGACCGCACGTTCGCCGCCGAGAAGTTCATGGCGGTGAGCCACCTGATCGGCGGCCTCGCGATCCTCGGCATGTATTGGGCCAAGGATTTTCCGACGTTCTTCGGGCTGATGCTCGTCCACTCGCTGCTCTACGTGCCCACGATCTCGGTCTCGAATTCGATCGCCTTCACCCACATGAAAAACGCGCAGAAGGAATTCGGTCTCGTGCGGATGGGAGGCACGATCGGCTGGATCCTGGCCGCCTGGCCGCTTTATTTCGTGCTGCAGGGCAAGAGCGGTGCCGAGGCGGTGGCCGCGAGCCGCAACATCTTCCTGCTGGCGGGCTTCACGTCGCTCCTGCTCGCGGCCTACAGCCTCACGCTGCCGCACACGCCCCCGAAGCGGGCGGCCGCGGCCGACGGCGGCTTCGCCTGGGCCAAGGCGGCGCGGTTCCTCTCGCAGCCCTTCCTGCTCGTGTTGTTCATCGTCACGTTCCTCGATTCGGTGATCCACAACGGCTACTTCCTGCTCGCCGGCGGCTTCCTCGGCAGCCCGGCCGTGGGAATCAAGCCGGAATGGATCATGCCGGTGATGAGCGTCGGCCAGGTGGCGGAGATCCTCACGATGTCGGTGCTTGGCGCGGTGCTCGCGCGGCTGGGCTGGAAGACGACGATGATTCTCGGCATCCTCGGCCACGCGGCCCGCTTCGCGGTCTTCGCCTTCATGCCGCAAAACACGTCCGTGATCATCGCCGTGCAGGTGCTCCACGGCATCTGCTACGCCTTCTTCTTCGCCACGCTCTACATCTTCATCGACGCGGCCTTCCCGAAGGACGTGCGGTCGAGCGCCCAGAGCCTCTTCAACCTGCTCGTGCTCGGCCTCGGCGACCTCGCGGCCAAGTGGTTTTTCATCCCGCTGCAGGGCCAACTGACCACCGACGGCGTCACCGACTTCCGCCAACTCTTCCTCTGGCCCGCAGGGCTGGCCCTGGCGGCAGCCGCACTGCTTTTCATCGCCTTCTGGCCGCCGGCCTCGCTCGCGACCGCGTCGGAGACCACCGACGACCTCGAGACAGAGCCACAGATCGCCACCTAGGAAGAGCACCATGCCACCCCCCGTCCGAATGCTCGTCGCATGCTGCAGTTCGAGTTTCGGCTCACGCCCGGCGCCAACAACGGCCTCGCGATCCGGATGCCACCCGAAGGCAACGCCGCGTTCGACGGGATCGAGCTCCAGATTCTCGACGACGGCCACGAGAAATACCGCGGCATCGAGCCCTGGCAGGCCCACGGCTCGATCTACGGCGTCGTGGCCGCGGAGCGGGGCACGTGCCTGAAGCCAGCGGGCGAGTGGAACGTGGAGGAGGTGACCGTGCAGGGCACGCAGGTGAAGGTGGTGGTGAACGGCAAGACGATCGTCGACGCCGACACGGCGCCCTTCCGCGATGGTCGCCCCACGCTCGACGGCAGGCCCCACCCCGGCCTCGCCCGCACGAAGGGCCACATCGGCTTCGCGGGCCACAACGACGAAGTCCACTTCCGCAACATCCGCCTCAAGCCCCTGTAGGACAGGCTTCAGCCTGTCCCACGCCTCTACTCCCTCACCGCTTCGCCGCCGGCGCGGGTGCTCCAGGCGACGTGCAGGCCCGCGTCGACCGATTCCTCGACCGTCCGCACGGAGCCGTCGCAGATCAGGAACTGCGCGAACCCCGGATGCGACGAGGAGACGTCGCGATCGTCGCTCTCCGGATGATTCGGGGGATGGCCGGACTGAAACAACACCATGTGGCCGTGGTCGTCGGTCGGGTCGTCGAGGTCGCGAACGGCCCCCGCCCAGATGGTTTCATACTGGAAGTGATTGCCGTGAACGGCGGCCTGACGGAATGGACCGTTCTGACGCTCGCCGAGCATGTAGGTCTTGGAGAGGCCATCCGAGATGTCTTTCAGGCGCGTGCGGCTGTTGCGGCTGAACACGCCTTCGCGTTGCTCCTGGGTCTCGTCCAGGTCTGGTGGACCGAAGTTGCCGACGTAGCAGGCCATCGCATAGCGCTCGTCGCCCATGGGGACGAAGCCGGTCGCCGAAATCGTGTCGGCCGGACAGAGAAAGACCGGCAGGTGCCGCTCCCGCGCCGCCAGATTCGCGGGAGCGTGGATCGGGAGATCGAACCGCAGCGCCTTGTAGACCGCATCCTCTTCGATGAACGGCAGCAGGAGCGCGCCCCACGAAAACCCGGAGGCGTTGCCCTGGGGGTGCGTTACGAACCGATAGCCGGTGGGAAGCTGCCTGCGGCCCGTTTCATAGCTGTGCATCGCCACGCCGAACTGTCGCAGGTTGTTGCGGCAGGCCGTGGTTCGGGCGGATTCCCGCACCGACTGAACGGCCGGCAGGAGCAGCGCGACCAACGTGGCGATGATGGCGATGACGACGAGCAGTTCCACCAGGCTGAAGCCCGCCCTGGGCGAAGGCCGCGGCAGGATCGTGTTCATCCGCATGGCTCACGCCTGCCCTTCGGGTGGAACGTAGCACCACGGCGTTCTGCCCCGGGACGATTATCCCGCGACGGCACCGCGGCTGGCCGGCTGCGGCTTCCTCTTCGCGCCCGGGGAAAGCAGGGCCGACCGCACCCAAACCCCGTGCAAGCAGTCACTTCCGACGCGGTCAGGCCGGCTCGCCAGATGCGCGGCTCGCGAGTGCCCGAGCCAGTGGACAAGCAGTTGAAGCAGGTTCGCCCCGTCGATATGTCGACAGCAGCTCCTTCGACCGCAGCGCAAGCATCCGGCGAACCTCCCGGCGCTGTCCCTTCACGCGGGCGATTTTCATCGAGTCGTAGCCGGTCGTCTGGTGTCGCATCCAGGCGATCACCGCAGCCTCGGCCCGCCGCTCGATGGGAATGCGCTTCGTGCGGGCCACGGTGCCGCTGCCGACCGGCGTGGCGTGTTCCGCGACGGCCTTGGCGAGGTGCTGCGCCAACTCGGCGTGCCGCTCGTGAAATGCCAAAAACTCCAGCACGGCCGCCCGAAAGTCTTCGACATACCCGGCCTGCTGGGCGTCGCGACGCTTCGTGTCTGCCGCACGCCGCTTGGCATACGCCGGGGTGGACCGCTCAGCGACCAGTTCTTCCCGAATCTGGTGGATGGTGTCCCGGGGCGCCCAGACGCCACGAGAGAAAATGTTGCGGCCGACCTTTTCCTGGATGAGCCAGTGCTCGCCGGCAGCCTTCACACGGCGAGTCAGGGCTGCATCACCGGGCGGCACGAGTTCCCAGCCGGGCGGGATCGCAAGCGTCTGGCCGGAAGGGGTGCGGACGGTGTTGGGCGTCGGGCCGGGAAGAAAGGTCTGGGCGGGCATGATGGGAGTGTTATCGGCACCGGCGACGCTCCGGGAAAAGCCCGCTAGCCAGAATGACCGCCGGCGGGCAACCTATCGGTTATGAGAACGCCATCCCCCCGGTGCTTCAACCAGTGGCATGCCTACCGATCGATCGTGGAAGTGAATTGGATGGCGTGCTCCTGCGTTACCCGGGTCCGTTCACGCTCTTGGACCTGGGCTTGACGAAAGACTCGCAATCATGAGCCAGAGCCGGGCCGCCTCCGAGCACAGATTCAAGCTCAGCCACGTGGCGTTCTTCGGCCGCACGCTGGATGAATACCTGCGGATGCTGGCCCTCGAGCAGGAGTCGCTCACCGGGCTGCGGATTCTCGACGTCGCCAGTGGCCCGGGAAGCTTCGTCGCCGATGCTCTGGCGCTCGGCTACGACGTGACTGGCTGCGACCCTCTCTACGGCGGCGATCCCGAGACGATCATTGCGCAAGGGAAGGCCGACATCGTTGCCTGCCGAGAGCAGATTCGCAGCCATCCCGGCGTGCTCGTGTATGACGACATCGATGCTTTTTACCGGTCCAAATACGCCGCCCTGGACCGGTTCGCGGCCGACTATCGGCAGCGACGCGACACGGGCCGCTACGTGGCCGGCGCGCTGCCTTCGCTGCCGTTTGCCGACGGGGCCTTCGATCTGGTGCTGACGGCGAACTTCCTCATGGTCTATGCCCCGCTCGCAGACGGCGGCATGCATGCCGGCGACGAATTCGGCCTCGCGTTTCATCTCCGGTCGGTCGAGGAGTTGGCCCGGGTGGCCCGATGCGAACTGCGGATTCCGGGCATGCACACGTGGACGCAGCCGCCTGAGCGCCACCCCTACTGCGGCCCGATCATGACGCGGCTCCAGGAACTCGGCTTTGCCGTCTCGCTCGTGCCCAGCGACTACGATGACGGGTGCAACGCCGCGGCCCACGCCTGCAACCAGGTTCTCGTCGCCAGACGCTGATTGCGAAGCCACCGATGCCTCCAGAGCAGCCGCACCAAGCAAACACGAACGGCCCCCAGGAGCCCGACTGGTACTTCGAAAACGGCCTGTTGGTCTACACGGCCGCCTACCACCTGAAGCGCGGTTCCTGCTGCGGCTCTGGCTGCCGGCACTGTCCCTACGAGCCCCGCCACGTCGAGGGCACCACGGAGGTCCGCCCATGAACGCATCCCGAAACGCAGACAAGCTCTAGACTCGAGGCGTTCTGAGAACATGATCTGCCCTGATCCCACCCGGAGGCCTCGATGAACAACCCGCTGACCACCGCATCGCACTTCAATCTCGGCTTCATCTTGGCGGTCTTGGCGTCGGTCCTCTGGGGCCTGACCTACTGCCTCGATGAACGGGTTTTGTCGAGCCTGTCGGTATTCAAACTCTATTTCCTGCACTGCTTGTGTGGCCTACTGGTTGCCGGTGTGATCCTGCTTATTCAGGGGACTTCGCCAACCGCCTTGTTCTCGATCGACACGGCCAAGGCCAGCCTGCCGCTGATTGGCCTGACGCTCATCACGGCCACGGCGGCAGCCCTGTCCATCCTCGGCTCGATCCAACTGCTCGGGGCGAACAAATCGGCTGTTCTGGAAATCTCCTACCCTCTCTTCGTCGCGCTCTTCTCGGTGCTGCTCTTCAAGGGGCAGCTGCAGCTCCCGGTCGTGCTCGGCGGCATTTTCATCTTCATCGGCTCGGCCATCATCGTGCTCGGGAAATGAACAACCATGCCTCTCCTCGCTGAAATCGTGTTTGAGACCATCCCCGGCGGTGGGCTCGTCAGCGTCGTCCGTGACGGCGTCAGCCTTGGCTCCGTGATCGCGGTCGTCTGCTCGTGGCACCGCAATCGCTCGATCGTGTGGGCGATCATCGCAGGCCTGCTGAGCTGGCTCTACGTCGCCTACTTCGCCATCACGCGTCGGCCGGAAGAGACGCCCAGCGGGTCGGAATAGAAAAGCGGATGGGGTGGGATTCGAACCCACGAGCGACTTTCGCCGCTGCCGGTTTTCAAGACCGGTGCATTCAACCGCTCTGCCACCCATCCGTTCAGCCCGCAAGTCTAGCGTGAATGGCCGCGCCGAGCACGGCCGATGCCAGCACCACGACCGGCGTCGATGCACGGCCCAGCGCCAGCACGGTGCCGCTCGCAGCCGCCACCAGGATCGGCACGATCTCCGGGCTGCCCTGCGGAAAAAACGCGCCGGCCGCGAGCCGCAGGCCCAAGAGCGCGATCGCGGCCACCACCGCCGCCCCGATCGCCGTCATCGCCCGACCGAGCCGCGATCCGGCGCGGATTGTGCGCACGAGCGGCGCGAGCGCCAGCACCATCCCAAACGACGGGATGAACGCGAAGAGCGTCGCGATCGCCGCCCCCTCGAGGCCCGCCGTGGCGGCGGCCGAAGGGTCCGTCTTCCACCCGGCCAGAAACCCGATGAACGTGACCACCAGGATCAGCGGGCCCGGCGTCGCCTCCCCCATCGCGAGCGCATCGAATCGCTCCGCCGGCTCGAGCCAGCCGCGGGCCACCGACTCATCGAGCGCCCAGGGCACCACGGCATACGCGCCGCCGAGCGAGAGCAGCGTCGTCTCCGTGAAGAGCCTCGCAATCGCGGGGCCGGCCCCACCGGCGAGGTCGAGACGCCACACGATTCCATAGCAGGCGATCCACACGAGGAGCGCAGCAGCGGCAATCGCAACCGGCCACCGGATCGCCGCGGCCCGCGAGACGTCCGCCCCCGACGGCGCCAGTGACTCCGCTCCCTGCGCGGCCGCGGACGGTTTGCCGCGGGCCGATGCCGCGAGATCGAGCGGCAAGAGCCAGCCCGCGATCCCCGCGATCGCAACGACGAGCGGAAACGGCACGCCGGCGGCGAGCGCTGCAAACGCTGCCACCGCGATCACGGCCGCAGCCGCCGTCCGGATCGATTTCCGGCCGATCCGCCAGGCAGCCAATCCCACGAGCGCCACCACCGCTGGCCGTGTGCCCGCGAAGGCGGCCGCGATGAGCGGCACCGACTCGCCCGCCGCATGCAGCCAGGCAAGCGCCGTCACGAGCAGCGCCCCGGGCAGCACGAAGAGCGTGCCGGCGAGCAGCCCGCCGGCGAGCCCGCCAAGCCGCCAGCCCGCGTACGTCGCGAGCTGCTGCGCCTCTGGGCCCGGCAGGAGCATGCAGAGCCGCATCGCCGCGAGAAACTCCTCCTCATCGAGCCATCGCTTCCGCTCGACCACCTCGCGATGGAGGATCGCCATCTGTCCGGCCGGCCCGCCGAAGCCCGTCGCACCGATCAGGAGCCACGTGCGCCACTGTTGATCCATCGCGGCACGACCTCCGGGAATAAGGGGCTTTGACTGTTTGCCGGCCTTTTTCTACAGTCTGGGCTTTCCCGCACAAACCCGAACACGTGTCAAAGGATCAGATCATGGGTGGCATCAGCAACCGGATGAAGGAAATCAAGCGGCGTCGGCACCGCAAGAAGAAGGTCGCCAAGTATCAGACGAAGCTGAAGAAGGCCACCACCAGCGAGAAGCTCGCCATGGCCGACAAGCTCCGCAAGATGACGCCCGGCGCCGAGACACTGATCGCCAAGATGGGTCTCGCCGAGCGCAAGCGCAGCTGAACGTAGGGCAGGCCTCCGTGCCTGTCTATCGCCGGTGACAGGCACAGAGGCCTGTCGTACTAGGCGTTGAACACGAAGCCGTCTTGCACGAACTCGATCTTCACGTGGCTGCCCTCCGGAAACCGTCCTGAGAGCAGCTCCTTCGCGAGCGGGTTTTGCAGCTGCTGCTGGATCACCCGCTTGAGCGGCCGCGCGCCATAGACCGGGTCGTAGCCGAGCCGCGCCACCTCGTCGAGCGCCTTCTCGCTGCATTCGAGCGTGATGCCCGCCTTCTCCGCCTGGCCCACCAGCCGCTTCATCTGGATATCGACGATCCGGCGGATGTGCTTCTTGTCGAGCGGATGGAAGACGATCGTCTCGTCGATGCGGTTCAGGAACTCGGGCAGGAACCGGGCGGCGAGCGCTTCCTTCACGGCGTCGCGAATCTCCTGCTCGCTACCCCCCTCCTTCGTGATCTCCTGGATCGCCTGGCTGCCGACGTTGCTCGTCATCACCACGATCGTGTTGGTGAAGTCGACCGTGTGGCCGAGGCTGTCGGTGAGCCGGCCGTCGTCGAGCACCTGCAGCAGGACGTTGAAGACGTCGCGGTGGGCCTTCTCCGTCTCGTCCAATAACACAACGGAGTAAGGACGCCGCCGCACGGCCTCCGTGAGCAGCCCGCCCTCCTCGTAGCCGACGTAGCCTGGGGGCGCCCCGATCAGCCGCGCGACCGTGTGCTTCTCCATGAACTCGCTCATGTCGATCCGCACCATCGCGTTTTCGTCGTCGAAGAGCACCTCGGCGAGCGCCTTGCAGAGCTCCGTCTTCCCGACGCCCGTGGGGCCCAGGAAGATGAACGAGCCGATCGGGCGATTGGGATCCTGGAGCCCGGCGCGGCTGCGGCGGACGGCATCGCTCACCGCCTCGACCGCTTCCTCTTGCCCCACCACCCGCTGGTGGAGCCGCTCCTCGAGCACGAGCAGCTTCGCCCGCTCCGTCTCCACGAGCCGGGTCACGGGAATGCCCGTCCACGCGCTCACCACCTCCGCGATCTCCTCGGGGCCGACCTCGCGACGCAGGAGCCGCTTGCCACCGGCCTTCGCGGCGTCTTTGCCCTCTTTGTCCGAGCCCTCGTGCTCGAGCCGCTGCTGCAGCTGCTTTCGCTTCACGTCGAGTTCGTAGAGCCGCTGATACATCTCCTCGCCGACCGGCTGGCCCGACGCCTGCCGCTCCTTGATCTGCACGCCGGCCTGATCGAAGGCGAGCTGCACCTCGTCGAGCTGCTTGCGGAGCTCCTGGGCGCTGCCGACGCCGCTCTTCTCCGCTTCCCACTGCTTCCGCAGGTCGGCGAGCTTCTTGCGCAGCTCGGTCGACTCCTCCTCGATCTCGACGAGCCGCTCCTTGGCGTGCTCCTCCGTCTCCTCGGCGAGCTGCCGGGCCGCGAGCTCGAGCTGCACGAGCCGCCGCTGCACCTCGTCGATCTCGCTCGGCACGCTCTGCAATTCCATCGCGATCCGGCTCGTCGCCTCGTCCATGAGGTCGATCGCCTTGTCGGGCAGGAAGCGGTCGGCGATGTAGCGGTGCGAAAGCTCGGCCGCGGCCACGAGCGCCGAATCCTTGATCTTCACACCCTTGTGGTGGGCCTCGTAGCGGGGCTTGAGGCCTCGCAGGATCGCGATCGTGTCTTCCACGCTCGGCTCGCCGACGAAGACCGGCTGAAACCGCCGCTCGAGCGCCGCGTCCTTCTCGATGTGCTTGCGGTATTCGTCGAGCGTCGTCGCGCCGATGCACCGCAGCTCGCCGCGGGCGAGCGCCGGCTTCAAAAGGTTTGCCGCATCGGAGCCGCCCTCGGCCGCCCCGGCGCCGATCACCGTATGCAGCTCGTCGATGAAGAGGATCACGTTGCCGGCGGCCGCCTCCACCTCGCGGAGAATCGCCTTGAGCCGGTCCTCGAACTCACCGCGATACTTCGTGCCCGCGATCAGCGCGCCCAGGTCGAGGGACACCACGCGGCGGCCGCGGAGGTTTTCCGGCACGTCCGACTGCACGATCCGCAGCGCAAGGCCCTCGGCGATCGCCGTCTTGCCGACGCCCGGCTCGCCGATCAGCACGGGATTGTTTTTCGTGCGGCGGGAGAGCACCTGGATCACCCGGCGAATCTCGGAATCGCGGCCGATCACCGGGTCGAGCTTGCCCTGGCTCGCCCGCTTCACGAGGTCGATGCCGTATTTCTCGAGGGCCTGAAACTTTTCCTCCGGATTCTGGTCAGTCACCCGCGAACTGCCGCGGACTGCCTGCAGGCCCGCCAGGAGCTCCTTCTCGCCGACGGCCGCCAGCTGCAACACGTTCTTCGCCTTCGACGGCACCTTCACGAGCGCCAAAAGCAGATGGTCGGTCGAGACAAACTCGTCCTTCATCGAGTTGGCCTCGACGGTGGCCGTCTCGAAGACCTTGATCAGCTCCTGGTCTGGCTGCGGCTGCGCGCCGCCGCTGACCTTCGGCAGGTGGGAAAGCTCCGCCTCCGTGATCCGCTCGAGGTGACCGCGATCGACGCCGATCTTCTCGAAGAGCGGCCGCACGATCCCCTCCCGCTCCGCGACGAGCGCGTGGAGCAGGTGCACCGGGGTCACCTGCGGATTGCCGCGGCTCCCCGCGAGCTCCACCGCCCCCTGCACGGCCTCTTGGGCCTTGATCGTGAATGTGTCGAAACGGAATGGCATGGAACCTCCCCGTAGGACAGGCTTCAGCCTGTCGTCAAACGTGACAGGCTGAAGCCTGTCCTACCGGGTGATGGGTGCTAACCCTTCACCTCGAACTCCGCGTCGATGGCGTCGTCGGGACCCTTGCCCGCGCCACTCGCCGCGGCCTCGGGGGCCGCGCCGCCGCGCTGGGCAGTCGCCTCATACAAAACCTTCGAGAGCGCGTGGGCCGCCTGCTCGAGCGAGCTGTGGGCCGACGTGATGGCGTCGACATCCTCGCCCTTCGCGACCTCGCGGGCCTTGGCGATCGCCGCCTCGATCGGAGCCTTGTCGGAGGCCGACAGCTTGCCGTCGTTCTCCTTGATGAGCTTCTCCGTCTGGAAGCAGAGCGCCTCGGCCTTGTTGCGGGCCTCGGCCAGCCGCAGTTTCTGCTTGTCGGCCTCGGCATTCTGCTCGGCGTCTTTCCGCATCCGCTCGATCTCGGCCTCGTTGAGCCCGCTCGATTGCTCGATCTTGACCGTCTGCTCCTTGTTGCTGCCGAGATCCTTCGCGCTCACCGACAGGATGCCGTTGGCGTCGATGTCAAACTTCACCTCGATCTGCGGCGTGCCGCGCGGAGCCGGCGGGATGCCCTCGAGGTTGAACTGCCCGAGGAGCCGATTGTCCTTCGCCATCGGCCGCTCGCCCTGGTAGACACTCACGGTCACGGCCGTCTGGTTGTCGGCCGCGGTGCTGAAGACCTGCTTCCGCTCTGTCGGCACGGTGGTATTCCGCTCGACGAGCTTGGTGAACAGGCCGCCTTCCGTCTCGATGCCCAGGCTCAGCGGCGTCACGTCGAGCAGGAGCACGTCCTGCACGTCGCCGCCGAGCACGCCGCCCTGGATCGCCGCGCCGAGCGCCACGACCTCGTCGGGATTCACGCCCTTGTGGGGCTCCTTCGAAAAGATCTTCTTGACGAGCTCCTGTACCTTCGGGATGCGGGTCGAGCCGCCGACGAGCACGACCTCGTCGATGTCCTTCGGGTCGAGCTTGGCGTCCTTGAGCGCCTGCACCACCGGACCGCGGCACTTCTCGATCAAGTGATCACACATCTGCTCGAACTGCGCTCGCGTGATGGTGACCTGCAGATGCTTCGGCCCCGAGGCATCGGCCGTGATGAACGGCAGGTTGATGTCGGTGCTCTGGGCGCTGGAGAGCTCCTTCTTGGCCTTCTCGCAGGCCTCCTGGAGACGCTGCAGGGCCATCGTGTCTTTCCGGAGGTCGATCCCCTGCTCCTTCTGGAACTGGTCGGCCACGTAGTTGATGAGCGCCTGGTCGAAATCGTCGCCGCCGAGGTGCGTGTCGCCATTGGTGCTGATCACGCGGAACACGCCGTCGGCCACCTCGAGCACCGACACGTCGAACGTGCCGCCGCCGAGATCGAACACCACGATCTTTTCCTGGGCCTTCTTCTCGAGGCCGTAGGCGAGCGCGGCCGCCGTGGGCTCGTTGATGATCCGCATCACCTCGAGGCCCGCGATCTGACCGGCGTCTTTCGTGGCCTGGCGCTGGGCGTCGTTGAAGTAGGCCGGGACGGTGATCACCGCCTTGTTGACCTTGTGGCCGAGATAGGCCTCGGCCGATTCCTTCAGCGACCGCAGCACCTTCGCGGAGACTTCCGGCGGCGTGAACGTCTGATCGCCCGCCTTCACCTTGACGTAGTCCTCGGGGCCGCCGACGACCTCGTAGGGAACCATCTTCTCTTCGCCGGCCACCTCGTTGTGGCGGCGGCCCATGAACCGCTTGATCGAGTAGATCGTGCGCTTGGGGTTGGTGACGGCCTGGCGGCGGGCGATGTCGCCCACGAGCGTCTCACCCTTGTCGTTGAAGGCGACCACGCTCGGGGTGAGTCGATTGCCTTCCTTGTTGGCGATGACCTTGGGCTCCTTGCCCTCCATGACGGCCACCACGGAATTCGTGGTGCCGAGGTCGATGCCGATGATCTTCTCGCCCTGCTTGGTAGCCATGAGTGTTGTTTCCTCTCTCTCCGCCGGAATTGTCTGCCGATCTGGTTAGCCGGTCTGGGTACCCAGGCAGAAAGCAAAGCCCGTGCCAGCGGCGTGCGGAAGTCGGGCGGCGGGGCAGACAGGGCATATTTACGCGGGCTTTATTCAGGGTACAGTTGGCAGTCGCGGGTTCCGCCGCCTCCCGGGATCTTTCCCCGGCTGCCATTTTGGCCGCTTCCGCCGCACACCATGGCGAAACAGCCCTCCAAGCCGTCGCCCGACGCCGCGAAACACGCCGGCCTGGCCGGGCTCCGCGCGCAGATCGATCGGATCGATCGCGAGCTCGTCGAGCGGATGAACGAGCGGGCGAAACTCGCCGGACAGATCGGCCAAATCAAGAAGACCAACGGCCAGCAGACCTACGATCCCTCCCGCGAGGAGACGGTGCTCGAACGCGTCGCCTCGTCGAACGTGGGCCCGCTCTCGAACGACAGCCTGAAGGCCGTCTTCCGCGAGCTGATCTCGGGATCGCGGGCGATCGAGCAGCACTTGCGCGTGGCGCACCTCGGCCCGGCGTGGACCTACAGCCACCTCGCCGCCCTCCACCGCTTCGGCACGTCTGTTGAATTCGTGCCTGTCGCGAGCATCTCCGCCGCCTTCGAGGAAGTGCACGCGGGCCATTCGCACTACGGCGTCGTGCCGCTCGAAAACTCCACCGATGGCCGCATCGCCGACACGCTCGACAATTTCTCGCGGCTGCCCGTGAAGATCTGCGCCGAGGTGCCGCTGCGGATCCACCACAACCTGCTCGCCAACTGCGATCGCTCGAGCATCCGCGAGGTCTACAGCCGGCCGCAGGCGCTCTCGCAATGCCGCAACTGGCTGGCCCGCCACCTGCCCGACGCGCGGCTCGTCGAGGTGACGAGCACGAGCGCCGCCGCCGAAATGGCCGCCAAGACGCCCCATGCCGCCGCGATCGCCAGCCGCCAGGCGGGCGTGCATTACGGCCTCGACATCCTCGCCGAGAATATCGAAGACATCGCCGGCAACACGACCCGCTTCGCCGTGATCGGCCATGCCGACTCGGCCCGCACCGGCAAAGACAAGACGTCGCTGATGTTCGAGATCGAGCACAAGCCCGGCGGCCTCGCCGATGCGCTGGCGATCCCGAAGAAGCAGAAGCTCAACCTCACCTGGATCGAGTCGTTTCCGCTGCCGGGCGAGGAACGCGGCTACGTGTTCTTCGTGGAGCTCGAGGGGCACCGCGACGACCTCCGCGTGCGCCGCGCGATCGCCGCCCTCGAAAAGCGGTGCAAGCGGGTGGTGATCCTGGGGTCATACGCCAGCGCCGCCGCGGTGGGGTAGGACAGGCTTCACCTTGTCGATGCCCGTGACAGTCTGAAGCCTGTCCTACCGTTCGCGGCATCGTTATCATCTTTCCTCAAATCCCTTCCCCCCACGGAACCGCCACGCATGCCCCGCACAAAGATCGTCGCCGGTAACTGGAAGATGAACCTCGATCGCGCGAAGGCCCGCGAGCTCGCCGAGGCCGTCGCGGCCCGCAGCGGCGAGGCGGCCGGCGTCGAGCTCGTCCTCTGCCCGCCGGCGGTCTACGTCGAAACCGTCGGCACGGCCCTCAAGCTTGCCGGCGGCAAGAGCCCCTCCGGCGTCGCGCTCGGCGGCCAAAACATGCACGACAAGGCGAGCGGAGCCTTCACCGGCGAGGTCGCCCCGCCGATGCTCGTCGATCTCAGTTGCCGCTACGTGATCCTCGGCCACTCCGAACGCCGCACACTCTTCGGCGAGACCGACGGGATCGTCAACGTGAAGACAAAGGCGGCGCTCGCCGCGGGCCTGACGCCGATCGTCTGCGTCGGCGAGACGCTCGAGGAGCGCGAGGGCGGCCGCACCGATGCCGTCGTCACCACGCAGATCCGCGGGTCGCTCGCCGGTCTCTCCCCGGCCGAACTCGAGCAGGTGGTCATCGCCTACGAGCCGGTCTGGGCGATCGGCACCGGGAAGGTGGCCACGCCGCAGCAGGCGCAGGAGGTCCACGCCCTGATCCGTTCGCTCCTGGGCTCGCTCGCCTCGTCGGAGGTGGCCGGCAAGATCCGGATCCAATACGGCGGCAGCGTGAAGCCCGACAACGCCGCCGATCTGGCGAGCCAGCCCGACATCGACGGGGCACTCGTGGGCGGCGCCAGCCTCAAGGCCGACGACTTCCTCGGCATCGCCAAGGCCTTCCGGTAATCTCGTTGAGACAGGCAGAGACGCCTGTCCTACGTACGACAGGCCTCCGTGCCTGTCCGCCCCGTTTCCCACCTGCTGTCGGCGCGTGGCCCGCGATCCGATATGATCCGGCGTCGACAATCCAAATGTTTCGCGACAGGAATTTGCAATGCTCTCGCTCGTTCGCTTCCTCCTCGGCCTCGGCCTCGTCCTCACCTCGCTCTTCCTCATCTTCCTCGTGCTGATCCAGCGTGGTCGCGGCGGCGGGCTCGCCGGCGCGTTTGGCGGAGCCGGTGGCCAGAGCGCCTTCGGCACGAAGGCGGGCGACGTCTTCACGAAGATCACCGTCGGCGTGGCGGCCTTCTGGATCGTGCTCTGCGTGCTCTCCGTCAACATTCTCGGCCGCCAGCAGTCGCTTCTGAGCGGCAACCTCGGCAGCGCGGCCCCTGAGGCCGTTGGCCCGTCGGCCGGCGCTGCGCCCGGATCGCAACCCGCCGCCGAGACGACGCCGGCCGAAACGAAGCCCGCTTCGACGCCCGCTGCCACTGCGGCCGAGGGAACCGCCGCTCCGGCAACTCCGGCTGCGCCCACGACTCCGGCAGCCCCGGCCACGCCAACACCCCCAGCCGCACCGGCTGATGCAGGGCTGAGCCTGCCGAGCGCCGGCGGCGCCGCACCGGCACCCGCGGCCGACGCGCCCGCCAAGTAACCCGCTGCGGAAAGAGCTCCCATGGCGCTGAGCATGACTGGCTGCGGCGAGGGCGTCGCGTCTGACGGCTCGAGCACCTGCCGCGTCGAATTGCGGTGCGTCAACAACCGCTTTCTGAAGTTTTCCTTGCGGGCCCGCGAGGGCTTCGCGGCGCTTGAATCGCGGATCGAGGCGGCCGTGCGCGACCGGATCAAGCGCGGCACGGTGCAGATGACGCTCGACCTCTCCGGCCCTGCGGCCCCGGCCGCGCGGCAGTTCGACGAGGCCCAGCTCGAGGCCTATCTCGGCCAGCTCGAGCACTTCTGCACGCGGCACGATCTGCCCGTGCCCCGCGGGATCGACGGCCTGCTCGGCCTGCCAGGCATCCTCGCCGACGGCCTGCCCGCGAGCGAGGCGATGTCGGCCGCCTGGCCGCTGGTCGCCCGCGCCCTCGATGCGGCGCTCGATCGGCTCGACGCGATGCGGCGGTCCGAAGGCGACGCGATGGCCCGCGACATGCGGTCTTCCCTGCTCGAGATCAGGTCGATCGCGGCGCGGATCCGCGGCCGCGTGCCTGCCGCGCTCGAGGAGCATCGCGCGCGGCTCTTCGAGCGGGTCGGCCGGCTGCTCGAAGAGCGCGGTGTCTCCCTCACCGAGGGCGACCTCGCCCGCGAGATCGCCCTCCTCGCCGACCGTTCCGACATCGCCGAAGAGCTGGTGCGACTCGAGAGCCACGTCGCCCAGTTCGACCGCCTGCTCGACGAAGACACGCCGGGAAGATCCCTCGATTTCCTCACGCAGGAGCTCGTCCGCGAGGCCAACACGGTGGCCTCGAAATCGGCCGACGTGGCGATCGCCCACGCGGTCGTCGAGCTCAAGACGCAGGTCGAGCGGCTCAAGGAACTCGTCCAAAACGTCGAGTGAGGGCGGCGTCTTTTCAAGCCCGGCCGGCGTGGGTTACAACAACCCAATGGCCAACCTTCCCGGCAAACTCGTCGTCATCTCGGGCCCCTCCGGGGTCGGCAAGACCTCGATCCTGAGGCGGCTCCTCTCCGACCTGCCGGAACTGATCCCGAGCATCTCGGCCACCACGCGGCCGCCGCGATCGGGCGAGCGAGACGGCGTGGACTACCACTTCCTCACGCTCGAAGACTTCGAACGGCGGCGGGCAAACGGCGAATTTCTCGAATGCTGCCGGGTCTACGGCCGGCAGCACTGGTATGGCACGCTCGTGGCCGAGGTGGCCCCCCGCCTGGCGGCCGGGGAGTGGGTGGTGCTGGAGATCGACGTGGAGGGTACACTTTCGATCTTGGAGCGGTATCCTGAGGCGGTGACGATTTTCGTCGAGCCATCCCATCCAGACCAGCTCGAGCAGCGGCTCACCGGCCGCGGCACCGAGTCTCCGGAGGCGATGGCGCGTCGGCTGGAGGTTGCCCGCCGCGAACTGCTCGAGGCCCACCGCTACCAGCACCGGGTCGTCAACGACGACCTCGACACCGCCGTCCACACGATCAAAACCATCCTGGCCGACGCCGGCCTCGCCGCCGCCAAGGCCCAAACAATCCACACCCCCTCCGGAGCCCACCCCCTGGGAACGAAGTCATGATCGACGACCTGCGCGAAGAAGAGATCGTCAACAAGGTCGGAGGGCGGTTCAAGCTCTCCACGCTGATCCAGAAGCGGCTCGTGGCGCTCAACGCCGGCGGCCGCCCGCTCGTCGACATCGACAGCGACGACAAGATGCAGATCGTCATCGAGGAGATCAAGCAAGACAAGATCTTCCTCGACACGTCGTCGAACCTGCGGATCACCGGCGAATCGCCCGAGGCTGGCGGCCCCTTGGATTTTGACGCCTCCATCCTGTGACGATTGAAGGTCGTGAAATCGTCGTCGGTGTTTCGGGCGGCATCGCGGCCTACAAGGCGGCGGCGCTGACGAGCATGCTCGTGCAGCGGGGCGCCGGGGTCACGGCCGTGCTCACCCGCAATGCGAGGCGGTTCGTCGGCGCGGCGACGTTTGCGGCGCTCACCGGGCGGCCGGTCGCCTCGCGGAGTTTCGATCCGGCCGTATTTCCGCTCGGTGCGCACATCGAGCTGGCCGCGCGGGCCGATCTCGTGGTCGTGGCCCCCGCCTCGGCCGACCTGCTCGCGAAGGTGGCCGGCGGTGCGGCCGACGACCTCCTGACCACGCTCCTGCTCTGCGCGGAGTGCCCCGTGATCTACGCGCCGGCGATGAACTCCGCGATGTGGGCGAAGGCGGCCGTGCAGCGCAACGTGGAGCAGGTGGCGGCCGACGGCGGAATCATCGTGCAGCCCGGCACCGGCTGGCTCTCCTGCCGGCAGAAGGGCGCCGGCCGGATGGCGGAGCCCGACGAGATCGTCACCGTGATCGAAGAGACGCTCTCCGGCCGGCCGCCGCGAAAGCAGTCCTGACACGCCGTCACCGCCCCCGAAGGCCACGCGCATGGCAAAGATCCTGCTCACCGCCGGCCCGACGCGAGCCTACATCGACGACGTTCGCTACCTCACGAATGCCTCGAGCGGCCGGATGGCCCGGGCGATCGCTGCCGCGGCCCTGGCTCGGGGCCACGAGGTGACGATCGTGAGCGGCCCGGTGCACGTCGACTATCCACGGCAGGCCCGCGTGATCCCGGTGATGACGACGAACGAGATGCTCGCGGCGTCGCTCGACGAATTACCGGCATGCGACGGCGTGATCGCCGCCGCGGCCCCCTGCGACTTCGAGCCGATCCGGCGAACCGCCGGCAAGATTCCCCGCCGGGGCTCGGGCCTGTCGCTCAGGCTCAAGCCGACCGCCGACGTGATCGCGACGCTCGCCGCCCGGTCGAAGCAGCGGCAGTGGTTCGTGGCCTTCGCGCTCGAGCCCGGGGCCGATCCGCGCCGCGCCTTCGAGAAGATCGAGGCCAAACGCTGCGACCTGATCGTCGTCAACGACGTCTCGGCGCTCGAGGCCGCGAAGACCGCCGTCACCGTCTACGACCGCAGCCACGCCCGCGTCGGCGGCAAAAAAGGCACGAAGCCCAGCGTCGCCACCTGGCTCATCCGCCTGATCGAGAGCACACTTTTCAGACCGTGATACCCGTGCCACCGGGATCCCCGGATGCTGAACGCCCGAATCGGCGAAAGCTTGACGAGCATTGGAGATTTCGCCCGATTGAGGTGAACCTTCCAGACTGGGATTGTGCGAAATATCCACGCGAGGAAACTTTTGCCGTTCGGGCGACAATGCGGGCTGCATCACACGCCCGAGAGTTGGCAGATTATCTGACAGGCTGAAGCCGATGCTGACAGGCTGAAGCCTGTCCTACCCGTGAGGCACCCATGATCACCGTCGCCGTCCTTGGAGCCACCGGCTATACCGCGCTCGAGGCCATCAAGATCCTGCTGCGGCATCCGGAGGCGAAGATCGTCGCCGTCACGAGCCGACAGGAGGGAAGCCCCCCGATCTCGACGGTGCACCCGAGCCTGGTGGGCCGGCTCGAACTGCCGCTCGAGGATCTTTCGCCGGAGGAGGTGGGCAGTCGGGCGCAGTGCGTGTTCTCCTGCCTGCCCCACTGCGCGAGCGCCGAGATCATTCCGAAGGTGCTCGCCGCCGGGGCGAAGGTGATCGATTTCAGCGCCGACTACCGGCTCGACGACGCTGCCACGTATCTGGAGTGGTATGGCCACGAGCATCCGGATCAGGGCCGGCTCGGCAAGACGGTCTACGGCCTGCCCGAGCTCTTCCGCGACCGGATCACGGGGGCCGACCTGGTGGCGAACCCCGGCTGCTATTCGACCTCCGCGATCCTGCCGCTAGCCCCCCTCGTGAAGAGCGGCCGCTTCGAGACCGACGACATCATCATCGACTCCAAGAGCGGCGTGAGCGGCGCGGGCCGCCAGCCCAAGCTCATGACGCACTTTCCGGAGTGCAACGAGAGCATGTCGGCCTACAACGTGGGCCGCCATCGGCATACGCCCGAGATCGAGCAGGTGATCGGCCGCCACGCCGGCGCCCTGCCGCAGGTGATCTTCACGCCGCAGCTCGCGCCGATGGACCGCGGCATTCTCTCGACGATCTACATCCGCCCGAAGAAGCCGCTTGCCGAGGGGGACGTCATGAAGCTGCTCCGCGATGCCTACGCGGGGGAGCGGTTCGTGCGGGTGGTGGATCACCTGCCCGCCACGAAAGACACGGTCGACACGAATTTCTGCGACATCACGGCCCGCGTGGTCCGCGGCCGGGTGCTCCTGATCAGCTGCCTCGACAACCTCGTGAAGGGCGCCGCCGGCGCCGCCATCCAGAATTTCAACGTCCTCTTCGGCCTCCCCGAAACCGCCGGACTTTTGTAGGAATAAAAGGTGTCAGGACTCTTTTTCAGGAGAAAAAAGAGTCCTGACACCTTTTATTGGGCACTTTCATGAGCATCACCGAAACTCCGATCCGCCTGCCGATTCCCCCGCTCCCCAAGGGCTTCCGCGTCGCCGGAGCGCATGCGGGGCTCAAGCGCAATGCCTCGCGCGAAGACATCTCGCTCGTCGTCTCCGACGTGCCGGCGACGGCGGCCGGCGTCTACACGACGAACCTCGTCTTCGCGGCGCCGGTGGCCTTCGACCGCGCTCGCACGCCGGGCGAGGGCTTTCGGGCGGTCGCGATCAACTCGGGCAACGCCAATGCCTGCACGGGGGCCCGCGGCCTCGACGACGCTCGCCGCATGGCGGCCGCGGCAGCTGAGAAGCTCGGCGTGCCGGAGGCGGGCGTGCTCGTGCTCTCGACGGGGATCATCGGCGAGTTTCTGCCGCTGGCGAAGATCGAGGCGGGGATCGCCACCGTGGCCGGCCGGCTCGGCAGCGACACCGACACGGTTCTGACGGCGGCCCGCGGCATGATGACCACCGACACGCGTCCCAAACTGTCCGGCTCCACGTTCACCGCCGGTGGCCGCACCTACACGCTCTTCGGGATGGCGAAGGGGGCCGCGATGGTGGGGCCGCGGCTGGCCACGATGCTCGGGATCGTGCTCACCGATGCGCCGGTGCGGCCGGCCGACGCGCAGCGGCTGCTCGGCGAGGCGGCGGAGCAGACCTTCAACTGCGTGAGCGTCGATGGTCACACGAGCACCAACGACACGGTGCTGCTCCTGGCCAACGGAGCAGCGGGCGGCGAGCCGCTCGCAGGGCGGGATCTCGACGGCTTCGCGAAGGCGCTCTCCGACGCCTGCGAGGCGTTGGCCCGCGATATCGCCGACGACGGCGAGGGGGCCACGCACGTGCTGCGGATCGAAGTTCAGGGTTGTCCGACACGCGACGAGGCCCGCCAGATCGCCCGCTCCGTGGCCGACAGCCCGCTCGTGAAGACGGCGATCCACGGGGCCGACCCGAACTGGGGCCGGATCGTGTCGGCCGCCGGCTATTCGGGCGTCAGATTCGACCCCGACAAACTCGTGCTGCGGGTCAACGGCACGCTCCTCTTTCAGCATGGGCAGCCGGTGGCGTTTGACGCCGACGCGGTCTCGGAATCGATCCGATCCGCCCGGGAGACGCTGATCGAGCTGGAGTTGCAGGCTGGTCGGGAATCGATTCGGTTCTACTCGAGCGACCTCACGGCGGAATACGTCCACCTCAACGCGGACTACCACACCTGATCCGCGTATACTTCCCCGGGTGACGGCCTGACCGCGGTGCAGGCCGCACCTGCCTTGACGCAGCCCGCCCGAAACGGTTTGCTTTGGGCTCCCGCCCCCCCGCTGAAAGACCCACCCGACCCGATGAGCACGGACCCCGACGAAGAAGACGAGATTGACGACGAGGAAGACCTTGCCGCTGCGCAGCCCCTGGCGGACGAGGAATCGAGTTTCGACGATTTCGACGACGACTTTGACGATGATTTCGAGGAGGAGTCGAACGACCCCGACTGGGATCATCCAGACGACGCCGATCCGGGGCCTCCGCCTCCGGCGAAAGGATCCGGCAAGAAGAAGTAGGCCGCCCGCCGCAACCCGCGAGTAACGTGCGATGTCAGCGCAAAAGACCGCAGGCTGGTTCGGAAAGCTGAGCCAGCTCGACTTCGACATCGACTTTTTCGAAAACCTGCTCGCCCGCAACGGCGAGAGCGTGGAGGTGTTGCGGGTGCTCGGCGAGCTCGTCTCGAAGAAGGGCCTCGTGCACCGCGCGGTGGAAATCGACCGGCATCTGGTGGAGCGGCTGCCAAAGGATTTCCTGGCCCGCTACAATCTCGCCTGTTCGCTCGCCCTCGCCGGGCGGCCCGACGAGGCGATGAAGTCCCTCTCGAAGGCCATCCTCCTGGGCTACGACGATCTGGCACACCTGGAGGTCGATCCCGACCTCGATTCGTTGCGGGAGCGGCCTGACTTTCGGGCCTTGCTGAGCCCCGACTGAATCGGGGGCTCACGACAAGGCACACATGCTCGACCAATTCGACAAGATCACGGAGGCCTGCGCGGCGATCGCCGCCCAATGGCCCCACAAGCCGGCCGTGGGCATCATCCTCGGCAGCGGCCTCGGCGGCGTGACGGCCGCGATCAAAGACAAGGTGACGATCCCCTACGGATCGATCCCCCACTTCGCGAAGTCCACCGCCCACGGCCATGCCGGGCAGCTCGTCTGCGGCCTGCTCGAGGGCGTGCCCGTCGTGGTGATGGAGGGGCGGATGCATGCCTACGAGGGTTATCCGCTCGCCCAGATTACGTTTCCCGTCCGCGTGGTGCGGCGGCTCGGGGCCGAATTGCTGGTCGTCACCAACGCCTGCGGCGGCCTGAACCCGCAGTTTCGCACCGGCGATCTCATGGTGATCGACGACCACATCAACCTGATGAACGACAACCCGCTCGTCGGCATCAACGACGATCGGCTCGGGCCGCGGTTTCCCGACATGTCGGCCCCCTACACGCCCGTGCTCATCGACCAGGCGCTCGAAGTGGCCCGCAGGGAAAACTTCGTGGCCCATCGCGGCGTCTACGTGGCCGTCACGGGGCCGAATCTGGAGACGCGGGCCGAATATCGCTTTCTGCGGGTGATCGGCGCCGACGTCGTCGGCATGTCGACGGTGCCGGAGGTGATCGTGGCGGTGCACGCGGGCATGAAGGTGCTCGGCATCTCCGTGATCACCGACATGTGCCTTCCCGACGCGCTCGAGGTGGCGACGGTGGAGAAGATCCTCGCCGTGGCCGCATCGGCCGAGCCGAAGCTCCGCGCCCTCGTCACCGCCGCCGTCCGCCGCGCCGGCCGCCCGTAGGACAGGCCTCCGTGCCTGTCATGCCCGATCGCACGAGGAACAGACAGGCGCAGAGGCCTGTCCTACGCCCTCTGCACCGCCTCGAGCGCCTTCTCGACGTGGTCGTCCGAGGCGAAGATCGCGCTGAACACCAGCCGGATCACCCCCTGCCGGTCGATCACGTAGGTGACCCGACCCGGGATGAACCCCAGTGGGTTCGGCACGCCGAAGACCCTGCGGAGCCCGCGATCGTGGTCGCTGATGATCGGAAAGGGCAGCCGGTGCTTCTCCGCGAACGAGCGATGACTGGCGGCGGAGTCGCTGCTCACACCGATCACCTCGGCGCCGGCCGCGACGAACTTCTCGTAGGAATCCCGGAAGGCGCAGGCCTCTTTCGTGCAGACCGGCGTGTGGTCCTTGGGATAGAAGAAGAGCACGACGATCTTCTTGCCGAGCAGGTCGGCGAGCTTGAACGTGCTGCCGTCATGTAGGACGGCCTCGAAGTGCGGCGCGGGATCGCCAACGGTGAGACTTTTCATGCGGGGATTCTATCATCCTCCCGCTTCGTTCCGAAGTTGCCGAGAATCAGGCTCAGCGCCGGGCCGGCGGCCATGGTCGTCGCGACGCACATCAGCACGCAGGCCACGAAGAGCCGCAGGTCGATCAACTGCGCGTCGTAGGCCGCCGCCGCCATCACGATGCCGAGGATGCCCCGCGCGTTGAGGCCGCATCCCACCGCGAGGGCCTGCCGGCTGTCCATGCCGGCCATCTTGCCGCCAAGAAAGACACCGCAGATCTTGCCCACGAACGCCACGATCGTGATCAGGGCCACGAGCCAGGGATCGAAGCCCGCGACGAAATCGGCCCCGATCGCCATCGAGACGAAGAAGACGGGCGTGAAGACTGCGTAGGAGAAATCGCCGACGATCTCGAAGGGCGCCGGATGCCGCCGGTAGACGTCGGAGAGCGCGATGCCCATGACGAAGGCGCCGAGGAAGGAATGGAGGCCAAGGTATTCCGAGCCGGCCGCCCCCACGAGCGTGAGCAGCACGATGCACGAGATCAGCGCGGAGGGCTGCGGCAGCCGCCGCTGCACCTGTTCGAGGAGCGGCGGCAACACGAACCTGCCCAGGAGCAGAATTCCGCCGATGAAGAGGAACACGAGCGCGAGGATCGCCGCCCCCTGCCCCTGGCCGGTGGAGTGCGGGGCAAACTCCGCGAGGATCACCGCGAAGAGCCCCCAGCCCACGAGGTCGTCCACCAGCGTCGCCGACATGATCGTCCGGCCGATCTCGGTCTTGAAGAGCCCCATGTCCATGAGGATGCGGGCGATGACGGGATTGGCCGACAGCGAGAGGATCGACCCCATGAAGAGCGCCGTCGCGAAGAGGTCTTTCCGCGTCACGCCGATGACGTCGGGAAAGACGTAGCACATGACGAATCCCAGCACGAGCGGCACGAGCGTGCCGACCGTGCCCACGGCGAGTGCCTTGCGGCCAATCCGCCGGAATTCGCCGATGCTGATGTCGAGCCCGATCGTGACGATGAAGAAGAGCATCCCGACGCGGGCGATCGCGACCCGCGCGTCGGCGACCGGGCCCGAGACCGGGAAGAGCCATGCGTGGAAGTCCGGAGCCAGCCGCCCCAGGAGCGTGGGCCCGAGCAGGAGCCCGCCCGCGATTTCACCGACGACGGCCGGAATACCGATCCGCCGCGCTGCCTGCCCCATCGCGAGCGCCACGAAGAGCATCGCCGCGAGATGCAGGGAGAGCAGCGTCCAATCGGTGGGGCTCATGATCTTCCGTATTCCAGCGCACAATATGATACCCAGCAAGCGGTCTCCGGGGGCGAAGCCGTCTACAACGAGGCCCCCTGTGGGGCGCGCGCCTGTCGCGGTAGGATTGCGGCTTTTCCAGCACGCCCCCTTCGCCCCAGCGTCCCGCCGGCCCAAGAGCCATGTTCGAATCCGTCCGCGGCAAGCCCGACTTCCCCGCCCTCGAAACCTCGATCGCCCGGCTGTGGCGCGAGGGCAGGATCTACCAAAAGTCGCTCGACCGGCGCCGCAACGCGAAGCGATTCGTCTTCTTCGAGGGTCCGCCCACGGCCAACGGGATGCCCCACCCCGGCCACTGCCTGACCCGCACGATCAAGGATCTCTATCCGCGCTATCGCACGATGCGCGGCGAATACTGCGAACGGAAGGCGGGCTGGGACACGCACGGCCTGCCCGTCGAGGTGGAGGTCTGCAAGGAGCTCGGCATCCACTCGAAGGCCGAGATCGAGGCCTACGGCGTCGAGCCCTTCATCCACAAGTGCCAGGAATCGGTCTGGCGCTACATGAAGGAATGGGAGACACTCACCGAGAGGATCGGCTTCTGGATCGATCTCTCCGACGCCTACGTCACCTACCACCAGTCGTTCGTCGAAAGCGTCTGGTGGGCGCTCGCGGAGCTCTTCAACCGCGGGCTGCTCTACCAGGGCCACAAGATCGTCTGGTGGTGGGCGCAAGGGGGCACGGCGCTCTCGAGCGGCGAGGTGGGCCAGGGCTACCGCGAGGTGGCCGACCCGAGCGTCTACGTCGCGTTTCCGCTGCTCGACGACGCGGGCCAGCCCACGAACCGGAGCCTCGTCGCCTGGACGACGACTCCCTGGACGCTCCCTTCGAACCAGTTCGCCGCTGTAAAGGCAGACCTCGACTACGTCGTCCTCCGCGCGCAGGACGTCGCCGACGCGGCTGAACTCATCGTCGCCGAACCGCTCGCCGCCCCGCTCATCGAGAAGATGAAGAAGCCATTCGAGATCGTCGATCGCCTGAAGGGCGCGGCGCTTGTCGGCCGCTCCTATCTCCCGCCGTTCGACACGTTTCGCGGCTCGTCGTCGGCAGCGGCCTGGCGGGTCGTGGCCGCCGACTTCGTCACGACCGACTCCGGCACCGGCATCGTCCACATCGCGCCCGCCTTCGGCGAGGTGGACTACACCGTCCTCATCGCCGAGCAGGCTCGCTTCGCCGCGGGCCAGGGCCCCGCGCTCATCAATTGCGTCGCCCCCGACGGCACGTTCACCGACGCCTTCCCGATGGGGAGCGGACGGTTCGTGAAAGACTGCGACCGCGACATCACCCGCGACCTGCGGAGCCGCGGCCTGCTCGTCCACCAGGAGCAATACGTCCACGACTATCCGTTCTGCTGGCGGGCCGACGCCGACCCGCTCATCCAGTATCCGCGGCAGAGCTGGTTCATCCGCACGAGCCAGTTCCGCGACGAGATGCTCGCCAACAACGCCCGGATCGACTGGCTGCCCGAGCACATCAAGGACGGCCGGTTCGGCAACTTCCTCGAGACCAACGTCGATTGGGCGCTCTCGCGCGAGCGCTACTGGGGCACGCCGCTGCCGATCTGGGTCTGCGAATCGACCGGCAATTCCGAGGCGATCCCGTCATACGCCGCGCTCCTCGGCAAGCCGGGCGTGGCCGGCACCGACGTCTTCGACAAGGCCAAGGCCGCCAATCCGCAGCTCTCCGACGACCTCAAGGTGCACAAGCCCTACATCGACGCCGTCACCTACGACTCGCCGTTCGCGAAGGGTGCCCGCATGCGCCGCGTGGGCGAGGTGATCGACTGCTGGTTCGACTCGGGCGCGATGCCCTTCGCCCAATGGGGCTGGCCCCACACGGGCGACGCCGAATTCCGGTCGCAGTTTCCGGCCGACTTCATCTCGGAGGCGATCGACCAGACCCGCGGCTGGTTCTACAGCCAGCTGGCGATCAGCACGCTCCTTTTCGGCGGACAGTCCGGCGACGCCTCGCAGCCCTACCCGCATCCCTTCAAGACCTGCATCGTCCTCGGCCACATGCTCGGCGAAGACGGGCAGAAGATGAGCAAGAGCAAGCGCAACTACAAAGAGCCGGCGGTGATCTTCGACACCTACGGCGCCGATGCGCTCCGCTGGTTTTTCCTGGCCGGGCAGCCGCCGTGGTCGGGCATCCGCTACAACGAGCGGGCGATCCGCGAGAGCGTGCCGGAGTTTCTGCTGCGGCTCTGGAACGTCTATTCGTTCTTCGTGATCTACGCCCAGATCGATGGCTTCGATCCCGCCCTGCTCGTCGACGCCCCCGGCGGGCTCGACCATGCCGACCTGCAGAAGGCCCGCGGCTACCGGCCCGTGGTCGAGCGGGGCGAACTCGATCGCTGGATGCTCTCCGAGCTCAACGCCACGGCGCGGGACATGGTCGAACGCCTCGACGCCTTCGACCATTTTGGCGCCGCCGGCCGGCTCTCGGCGCTCGTCGATGCGGTGAGCAACTGGTATGTCCGCCGGAGCCGCGACCGCTTCTGGGCCGCCGGCAAGGCCGACACGGGCCCCGAGGGCAACCCCGAGAAGCTCGATGCCTATTGGACGCTCTACGAGACGCTGCTCACGATCGCCCGGCTCGCCGCCCCTTTCGTGCCCTTCGTGTCGGAGGCGATCTGGCGCAACCTCGCCTGCGCCGGTGTCGGCGGCAAGGCGCCGGAGAGCGTCCACCTCACCGACTATCCTGCCGGCGTCGAGGCCCTGATCGACCGCGATCTGGTCCGACGGATGACGCTCGTCCGCGAGGTGTCGTCGCTCGGCCGGGCGGCGCGGGCCGCCGAGAAACTGAAGGTGCGGCAGCCGCTCTCGAAGGTGGAGGTGATCCTCGCCGCGGCCTCCCCGGCCGACGAAGCCTGGCTCGCGTCGCACGCCGACCTCGTCTGCGACGAACTCAACGTAAAACAGTTCGAGATCTGCCGCGAGCCCGACCGCTACATCACGCGGGCGGTGCTGCCAGACCTCAAGAAGCTCGGACCGCGGCTCGGCAAGGATCTGCCCAAGGCCCGCGACGCGATCGCGAAGGCCGACGCCTCTGCGCTGCTCGCGGCGCTCCAGCGCGACGGCCGCGCGACCGTCGCGCTCCCCGGCGGTGGCGAGGTGGTCGTCGAGAAGGACGACGTCTTGATCCGCACGACGGCCAAGGAGGGCTGGGCCGCGGCCGAGAGTCCGCTCGCCGTCGTCGTCGTCGCAAGCGCCCTGACGCCGGAACTCGTGGCCGAGGGGCTCGTCCGCGAGGTGGTGCACGCCGTGCAGTCGCAGCGAAAGACGCTCGACCTCGAATTCACCGACCGGATCGAACTCACCTTCGAGACGAGCTCGGCCGAGTTGAAGGCCGCGCTTGAAAAGCATCTCGAGTATGTCGCCGGCGAGACGCTCGCCGCCGCGGCCACGTTTGGCACGCTCGCCGGCGGCACGAGCGAATCCCTGGACCTCGACGGCCACCCGCTCACCATCACCATCAGGAAAACGTAGGACAGGCTGAAGCCTGTCCTACCGACTCATATGCCCATTCGCCTCGCCATCCTTCTCTCCGGTTCGGGCCGCACGCTCGAAAACCTGCTCGACCACATCGCGGCTGGCCGGCTGCCGGCGTCGGTGGAGATCGTCGTCGCCAACCGCGGCGACGTGCGCGGCCTCGAGGTCGCGCGACGGGCCGGACTGGCGACCCATGTGCTGCCGCGGGGCAACGAGCCGCTCGCGTCTTGGAGCAACGCCATCTTCACTGCCTGCCGGGCCGTGAACGCCGATCTCGTCGTGATGGCCGGATTTCTCCAGCTCGTGGAAATCCCCGCCGACTTCGCCGGCCGCGTGATCAACATCCACCCCGCCCTGCTCCCGGCCTTCGGCGGCAAGGGCTACCATGGAATGCATGTCCATCGCGCGGTGCTCGAGCGGGGCTGCACCGTTTCGGGCTGCACGGTCCACCTCGTCGACAACGAGTACGATCACGGCAAGATCCTGCTGCAGAAGACGGTGCCGGTGCTCCCCGACGACACCCCCGAATCGCTCGCCGCGCGGGTTTTCGCAGCCGAATGCCATGCCCTCCCCGAAGCGATCACCCGCTTCGCCCGAGAAAGGAACGATCCATGATCCGCTCCATCGGCAACATCGTCGCCGATTCGCTGCAGCTCTCGGTCGGCTACGCCGAGCGGCTCTTGAAGGGCATTCCCGCCGACCGATTCGCCCGGTTCGCCGCGGTGGGCGGCACGATGGTGGAGTCGAATCACCCCGCCTTCGTCATCGGCCACCTCAGCCTCTACGCTCCGAAGATCCTGCAGCAGATCGGTCACCCCGCGCCGTCGATCCCGGAGCACTTCGAGATCCGCTTCTCGAAGGAAGCCCAGTGCGCGGACGACTTCGACGGGGATCTCTATCCGTCGATGGAGGAGATCGTGTCGTTTTTCCTCGAAGGCCACCGGATGGTGGCTGGCGCCCTGCGGAGCACGCCCGACGACGTCTTCCAGCAGCCGAATCCCGCCACGGGCCGGATGAAGGAACTCTTCCCCACGATCGGCTCGGTGCAGGCCTTCTATTGCGGCGGCCACATGATGATGCACCTCGGCCAGCTGAGCGCCTGGCGGCGCATCGAAGGCCTCGGCGCCGCCTAATTCAGCGGTCTACTCTCACTTCGTCTGCTTGAGCGTCTCGAGTCAGGCGACGAGATCGACGAGGTCTCGCGCCGTGAGCGTCACCGCGAGATCGGCCGACATCAGCGACACCGGCTGCTTCACGAGCTCCTCCACCTCGCCGGCGGTGACCGACGTGTCGATGCCGTCGGGCCCGCGGATGACGATCTCCTCCGACGACTGCGAGATGAGCAGCCCCGTGAAGCTGCGGCCGTCGTCGAGGATGGCCGTCCAGGTCTCGTAGTTGTGGCTGATCGCGGCCGACGGCGCGAGGATCGCCTCGTAGAGCGCCGGGCGGGACAGCTTGGCGCCGATCCCGGAGAGCGCGGGCCCCACGGCCTTCCCTTCACCGCCGACGACGTGGCACTTAGCGCAGGTGCCCGCGCCCGCAAACACGGCCTTGCCGCGGGCCGGGTCGCCGGCCCGTCTCACGAGTTCGCCGATCGGCGGCAGCTTCTCGCCCACTTTCGCCTTGGGCATCGGGAGCACGCCGTTCGCCGCGGCCTTCAGAGCGCCTTCGCTGATGCGAGCGCCTTCGCTGATGGGAGCGCCTTCGCTGGCGCGCCGTCGTCGCCGGCGACACACGGCCGGCAGGCGAGAGCACACGCCGTCAAGAAAAGCAGGACTCGCGCGTTCATGCTGGCGCTCCTCAGGCGGGAATCATGGGCGGGAGAAATCGGGACATTTATGAGAGGCGGCCCGCCAGCGCACGCCAAAAGGAGGAGGCCGAAAGCCAGGCTCCGTGCGTCTCGACCGCCACCGTCGTCGCGCCGCGCGCCCGCGCCCCCTCGAGCGCATTGGCAACAAGCGTTGTGGCGATGCCGCGACGGCGGGAGTGCGGATCGACGAGCAGCCACGCGATCGAAAATCGCCTCGGCTCCCGCTCTCCCGCCTCGACGATCACCACCAGGCCGACCGCGGCGGATGGCTCCGCTCGGGTCATTGCCAGCAACGCATGCACCTGCCGGCCCGGCCGGCTCACCAATTCGGCGGCAATTCCCGCCGGCGCGAACGATGCCTCGTCACGGCCAGCCCCGGCTCGGCATGCCTCGACGAGCGTCTCGAGCGCGATCGCATCCGCAGCGGGGTCGAACGGCCGCACGTCGATCGCCGGGGAACGATCCTCGCCGAGCCGCCGGCCAGCATCCACATCGAGCGAATGAAAGACGATGTGCACAGTAGACCGCGTAAAGAAAACGCTCCGTCACGGAACGATCGCGATGCACGACGGCATTGTGACCGTCACCGGCTCGCCGATCGGCGCGAGCTTGCCGGTCTCGAGGTCGATCCGGAAGGCCGCGAGATTGTCTCCCGGCATGTTCGCGCAGAGCAGCAGACCTCCGTCCGGCGTGATCGCCAGGTTCTGCGGACCGCGGCCGCGGCTCGGGATGATCTCGACGAGCGTGAGCTGGCCGTCTGCCCCGATGCGATAGGCCGCGATGCTGTCGTGGCCGCGGTTCGTGCCGTAGAGAAACCGCCCGTCGGGGGTGATCTTGAGATCGGCCGTGTAGGTCTTGCCCTTGAAGTCGGGCGGCAGCGTCGAGATCACCTGCCGCTCGACGAGCCGGCCCGTGGCCGAATCGTAGTCGTAGACGGCGACGGTGTTGTCGAGTTCGTTGATCGCGTAGAGCCACCGGCCGTCGGGATGAAATGCAAGGTGCCGCGGGCCCGCGCCCGGCTTCGTCTTCACGAGCGGCGGATCATTGGCGACCAGCCTGCCCGCGGCCGCGTCGAGCCGGTGGCAGAAGATCGCGTCGGCGCCGAGGTCGGCCGCATAGACGAATTGCGGCCCGCCCTGCATCGCCGGCGCGGGAACGATCGCATGCGGGTGCGGCGCTTCCTGCCGGCCGGGGTCGGCACCCTTGCCTTCGTGGCGAACGGCCACCGGATCGCCCGCGAGGCTGCCGTCGGCGTCGAGCGGCAACGCGGCGACGGTCGCGCCGTTGTAGTGGGCAAGCAGGAGCGATCGGCCCGATGGATCGGCGGCCGCGTAGCAACTGACCGCCCCTTTGGCCGGCCTGCGGCCGAGCGATTCGAGCGTGCCCGCGCGGTCGGCGATTCGCCAGGCGATTACTTCCTCGGTGTCGGCATCGCCGAATTTTTTCGCTGTGAGCGAATAGACAGTGCGGCGGTCGGGGGAGAGCGTGAGGAAAAACCCGTTGGGGCAATCCCTGGTGACCGCCGCCGGGGCGAGCGTGCCCTTTACCGGGTCGAGATGGAATGCCTGGATGCCGCCGGCCTGATCGGCGGCAAACATCGTGACGAGCACGAGCAGCTGTGCGGACGGGGTCATCAACGCCTCTACAGGGATCGAACGCCGATTATCCTAACTCGGCAAAAAGAGAAAAACGTATACCCTCTTGCCAAGACCCCCTTGCCGAGAAGTAGAGTCGGGGAGTGGCGCGGTGGTTTAGGCGTGGCCTATCTGTTTCCGGCCCTTTCGTCTGCCGGTGCCTCACGAGCTCGGCCATGCTCCGTTTCCACTCCCCGCTCATCGAACCGGACGTGCAGATCTCCCGCATCCGGCTCTCTGATCGGATTTGCCGTGCCTTCGCCCACAGCGGCTTGCGTCGGACGCGGTCCGTCAGTCTCATAAGGCCGTAGTCGAGATACAGCCTGACGTCCGGCAGGTTCTGATACCTGCCGGCCCGACGGTGCGTCCTCTGCAACCACCGGCGGAGCCGACGGCAGGCGTGCTCTTGCACCACCTGCCAGGCTCCCGTGGTGTACCCGATGCGGAAGTAGTTGCCCCAACCGGACAGCGCCCGGTTGAGATCAACGACCGCCTGCTCCGGGTCTCGCCACGTCGTCCGGGAGTTCGTCAGGTCGCTGATCTTGTCACAGATCGAGCGAACCTTGTTCCTGGACGGTGCCGGCGTGAGATACCGCCGTCCCGCCCCATGGGCGTTGTGGCCGGGCCGGTAGGCGTGTTGCTCAGGCTGTAGGTCCACGTCGAAGATAGGTTCCACGACGAGCACGAACGCCATCTGCACCACGCGGTCGCGGATCGTCGGGATCCCCAGCGGACGCTGTTTGCCGTCCGCCTTCGGTATCCACACGCGTCGCACGGCCGCTGGCCGGTACGTCTTCTTCCTCAACTCTTCTGCCAGTTCGTTGCCTCACTGTCGACTCCGTCTGCTTCCTGGTGGACAACCATCTCCAGGTGCGGGTCTTGCACCCGCGGGATAAAACACACCATTCACGACGCACGCCCGTGGCGCAAGCAAGGGAATGCGGGTGGCCGGAGGGTGGTGGATCGCGTATTCCCGCGCTTGTGCCGCGGGCTTCTCGGCACCGGAGTGGTTGATTTCGGTCGCTGCACGGTTGAAATCGGTCGCCAAACCGTCATACTTATGGCCGCAGGAAGCCTGAAACCGTGCAAAACCGCGAACGCCGCAGCCGCTTGCTTGATGTGATCCGCATCCGCGGATTTGCGTCGCTCGACGAACTCGTTCGTGAACTCGGCGTCTCGGAATCGACCGTCCGCCGTGATCTCGACGCGCTCGAGGAACAGGGGCGGGCGAAGCGAACCCACGGCGGCGTGCTCTACGCCGGCGGCATGCCGCGGATCGCCGAGTTCGACGAACGCCAGCCGGCCAACTGGGCCGCCAAGCGGGCGATCGCGGTCAAGGCCGCCGAGGCCATCAGCGACGGAGAGACGGTCCTGCTCGACGGCGGCACGACCACCTACGAGGTGGCTCGGCTGCTCGTCGGCCGCCCGCTGCAGGTCGTCACCAACAGCCTGCCGGTCGCCAACCTCTTCGCTTCGGAAGCCCGCACCGATCTCGTGTTGCTCGGCGGCTACGTCTCGCCGCGGACCGGCGTCTGCCTCGGCCCCTACGCCAACGAACTGCTCGGCCGACTGCACGTCACGACGACGGTGCTCTCGGCCGCCGGCATCGCCGAGGAGGGCCTCTTCAACGCCCACCTGCTGCTCGCCGAAACCGAGCAGGCGATGCTCGCCGCCGCCGGCCGCGTGATCGTCGTCGCCGACAGTTCGAAGTTTGGCCGCAAAAGCCTCACGCTCGTCTCCGGCCTCGACAGCATCGACGTGCTCGTGTCGGACGAAGGGCTCGGGCCGCACTGGCGGTCGGCCATCGCGGCCGCCGACGTCGAGCTCGTCATCGCCCCGCTCCCTCCCCCAGACTGACGACCCCTTCACGCCACGATCCTTCTTCCGATACAAACCAGTTCGCAAATTCCCCTCCCTGGAGCATTTCCCCGATGGCCAAAAAGTCTCGCTCGCCCGCAGCCCCTTCGCTCGCCCAACTGAAGGAGGAGATCTGCGACATCGGCCGTCGCATCTACAACAAGGGCTTCGCGGCCGGCAACGACGGCAACATTTCCTATCGCCTCGGACCGAACAAGGTGCTCTGCACCCCGACGATGGTCTCGAAGGGCTTCATGACGCCCGCCGACCTCTGCATCGTCGACATGGAAGGCAACCAGATCTCGGGCAAGCGCCGCCGATCGAGCGAGATCCTGCTGCATCTGACGATCATGAAGGAGCGGCCCGACGTGCGGAGCGTGGTGCATTGCCATCCGCCACACGCCACGGCCTTCGCCGTCGCCCGCGAGCCGATCCCGCAGTGTGTCCTCCCCGAAGTGGAGATCTTTCTCGGCGACGCGCCGATCACGGTCTACGAGACACCTGGCAATCAGAAGTTCGCCGACACCGTGAAGCCGTTCGTGAAGGATTGCAGCGTGCTGCTCCTGGCCAACCACGGCACGGTGAGCTTCGGGGAGACGGTGGAGAAGGCCTACTGGTGGACCGAGATCCTCGACGCCTACTGCCGGATCCTGATGCTCGCGAAGCAGCTCGGCAACGTCGAATACCTCTCGGCGCAGAAGTCGTTCGAACTGCTCGAACTCAAGCAGAAGTGGGGCTTCACCGACCCGCGGCTCGACGAGGCCCACGCCGACTGCGACATCGGCGCCAACGACGTCTTCAAATCGACCTGGAAGCAGACGGGCGTCGTCCGCCGCGCCTTCAAGGCCCCGCCGCCGATGAAGCGCCCCCGCCGCAGCGGCAAGCGGTAGGACAGGCTTCAGCCTGTCAAAACCGCCGCGCCGCCAGCGCCGCCGGCGCGAGCCCCCACATCCGCGTCGTCCGGTCGTCCGACCCACTGCAGAGCGTGGCGCCGTCCGGCGCAAACGCGACGGCCCAGACCTCGTCCGCATGCCCGCGCAGCACCATCAGCTGCTGGCCGCTTGCCGCATCCCACAGATGCACGCCACCATCGGCCGACGCCGCCGCCAAGCGGCTCGAGTCGGGCGACCAATCCACTTTCCAGAGCTGCGCGGCGGCGTTCTGCAACACCCGCGGTTCGCGGCCGCGCACCTCCCCGGAGCGGGAGAGCGGCCAGATCCTCGCCGTCGCATCCGACGAAACCGTCGCCAGCGCCGAGCCATCGGGCGCAAACGCGAGCCAATTGACCTGCTTGCCATGCCCGGCGAGCTCTGCGACCGCGTCGCCGCCGCCGACCGGAAAGAATCGCACTCTTGCATCCTCGCAGGCGGTGGCCACCCGCGAGCCGTCGGGGGAAAAAGCGGCGGCGAAGACACGGCGCGGATGACGAAACCGCGCGACTTCCCTCCGCGCGCGGATGTTCCAGAGCCGCGCCGTTTTGTCGGCCGACGCCGTGAGAAGCTGCTCGCCGCCGGCGGAAAACACCGCCGAATGCACGCGGCCCCTGTGTGCCGCGGTTCCTTCGAGCCGGACTGACTCCCGAAGCCCGTCGGCATCCTGCGTGAGGAGCACCACCGCCTCGTCGCAGGCCGCCGCGAGCAGGCCTCCGTCGGGGGAGAACGACACGCCGTTCACGCGGCCCGCGGCCAGATCCTTCCGCACACGCTCGCGGCAGGTGGCGGCATCCCACACAGCCAGGCCGCCGTCGGCCGAGCCCACGGCCAGCCGGCCACCCGCCCGATCGAAGGCGACTGTGAGCACGCGATCGCGCGACCGCATGATCGCGTCGCCATCGGCGATGTCGAAGACCCGCGCCGTCGCGTCGGCCGATGCCGTCAGGAAACGATTGTGCTCGGGCAGCGCGGCGACGGCCCAGATCCAGTCTTCGTGGCCGCGCATGCGTCGCACCTCGCGGCCGTCGGCCGTGTTCCAGATTCGCAGCAGCGTGTCGCCTGCCGCCGTGGCGACGAACCGCCCGTCGGGAGAAAACGCGACGGCGTTCACCCGCACGGGATGCTCGAGCCTGGCGAGCTCTTTGCAACTCCCCGCGTCCCAGAGTCGCGCGGTGCCGTCGAGCGAGGCGGTCGCGAGCCGCGCGGCGTCGCGCGAGAAGGCCACGGAAAAGACCCGCTGCGCGTGCCCCTCGAGCCGGCCCTCTTCGTCCCCTGTCGAGAGATTCCAGAGCCGCACCGTCTTGTCGAGCGACGCGGTCGCCATCCGCGCGCCATCCCCCGTGATCGCCACGGAATAGACGGTTCCCTCGTGGCCGGTGAAGACCCGCGTCGTCTGCCGCGTCGCCACGTCCCAGAGCCGCACCGTCTTGTCGCGGGCGCCGCTGAGCACGCTGCGGCCGTCGGGCGTGAACTCGACGGAATAGACCGTGCCGGTGTGGCCGCGGAGCGTGGCGAGCGGCCTGCCGGTGGCCGACTCCCAGAGCCGCACCGTCTTGTCGGCGCCGCCCGTGGCGACCATCTTGGCGTCGGGTGAAAACCCGATCCCCCAGATCGCCTTCTCATGGCCGCGCAACACGACAGCCGCGTTGCCGCGGTCGCCCAGCCGCCAGACCCGCGCAGTGCCGTCGACACCGCCCGTCACCGCCCACGCTCCGTCGGCCGACACGGCCACGGTCGCAAGGCCGCCGGCATGACCCGGCAGCATGTCCACCGAATCGTCGAGCATGGCCGCGAGGCAGGCCAGCTCGATCGGCTCCCGCGCGGGGCGATCCGCGGTGGCCCGCGTTCGCGCGAGACTGCGGGCTTCGGAAAGCAGCCTCACTGCATCGGCGACATTGTCGCGGTCGCTGGCGTCGGCGGCGCGGGCGACGGTCGCGAGGTAGAGCTGCTCCTCCGCCACGCGCCGCTGCCCGACCGACTCCGCATAGAAGGCGCCGCTCACGACGAGCCCGATGGCCGCGGCCGAGGCGATGCCGAAGGCCGCGACCGCCGCGGCGCGGTGCCGCCGCGCCCACCGCCGCGCCGATTCGTGCCAGGCCGGCGGCCGCGCCCGCGTGGGCTCGTCGGCGAGCCAGCGGTCGAGATCGGCCGCCAGCTCCGCGGCCGAGTCATACCGGCCGGCCGGCAGCGGCTCGAGGCATTTTCCGACCACCGCCGCCAGGCTTTTGGCGTCGGCCACCCGGATGCTCGGGTCGCGGCCGCAGGCCCGCGCGACGGCCGCCCGGCCGCGCTCGCTCCGCGAGGCGATGATTCGTGGCGCGTCGAGCAGCCCGACGACCATCTCCGTGGATTCGCCGGCCAGCAGGTCGCGCAACACGAGGCCGAGCGCGTAGACGTCGGTGCGGGCGTCGACCGATGCGGCCGGGTCGCCGGGCACCGCGCCGAGCTGCTCGGGGCTCATCGAGTCGAGCGTGCCGAGGAGCTCACCGGCGGCCGTGCGGGCCACCGTGTCGCCGGCGGTCGCCGCATGCGCGATGCCGAAGTCGATCACCTTCGGCAGGCCGTCTGAGCCCACGAGAATGTTGCCGGGCTTGAGATCGCGATGGATCACGCCGCTCGCATGCCCGTGGGCCACCGCCGCACAGGCCAGCCGAAAGAGCCGCACCCGCTCCCGCACCGTCAGCCCGCGCTCGATTGCATGCCGCGTGATCGTCAAGGCATCGGGAATGAATTCGATGACGAGGTAGGGCGTGGCGAGCCCCTCGCGGACGAGCGTGCCGACCGCATGGATCTGCGCGACGTGGGGATGCCGCAGCCGCGCGAGCACGTCGGCCTCGCGCTCGAACCGCCGCACGGCCGCCGGCGAGACGAGGCCGCCGCGCATGAATTTCACCGCGACCGTGCGCCGGGGCGCCTCCTGCTCCGCCTCGTAGACGCGGCCCATCCCCCCCTCGCCGACGAGCCGCACGATCCGCAGGCCGCCCACGTCGGTGCCGGCAGGCAGTTCCTCGATCTCGTCCGGGACGAAGCCGAACGGATCGGAGGAGCCCGTCAGCCGTGAAGCGGCCGCGTCGCCGGAGTCGTCAGTACGGTCGCCATGAAACATGGCAGGAGTCTACCGACCGCAGCCGCCCGAAGCAGCGTCCGGTAGACTCGGGGCCCACCGGCAACCGCGGCGACACACATGGCGATGGAGCCCGAAGACACGCTCGACTCCGAATTGGCGGACTGCCTTGCGCGGCTGGCCGCCGGCGACCTCTCCGCCCGCGACCGGATCATCGAGCGCTGCGCCGGCCGGCTGCGAAGCCTGGCCCATCGGATGCTCCGCCGCTTTCCCACCGTGCGCCGCTGGGACGACACCGACGACGTTTTTCAAAATGCAGCGCTGCGGCTGCACCGCGCGCTCGGCCAGCTCGGCCGCACCGCCCCGCGGTCGGTCATGGCGCTGGCGGCGACGCAGCTGCATCGCGAGCTGATCGATCTCGCCAGAAAGCACGCCGGCCCCGCCTCCTATGCGGCAAACCACGGCACGAACGTGATCCGCGGCCCGGATCGCGACGACGCGCCGCGGCACGTGGATCGCGCGGCCGACGCCGCCGCGCCGCTCGACCGCTGGGAGGAATTCCACGCCGCCGTGGAGCGGCTTCCGGATGAATGCCGCGAAGTGTTTCATCTCGTCTGGTATCTCGGCGCCGATCAGAAGACGATCGCCGGGATCGTCGGCTGCTCGGAGCGCACAGTGAAGACCCGCTGGCGCGAGGCCCGCGAAGCAATCCGCGCCGCCCTCGACGTCATTCCGCCCACGTAGGACAGGCTTCAGCCTGTCAAGTAGTCTCCTTTGGAGCAAGCGGTCTACTTGGCGTTTTCTGTGGCAGGTTGAAGCCTGTCCTACTGGTCCTGCTCGAGGCCGCGCAGGATCGCGATTGCCTCTTCAAGCGATGGCGCGTCGTAGCCGCGGACGCGCGAGCGGCGATCGGCCTCGGCCAGGAGGAGCACGTCGAGAAAGTCGGGGTGCGCTTCCAGCCGATGGCGGGCCCGCAGGCCGAGCGTGTTGTCGGCATGCGCATGCGCGGCCTCGAGCGATTCGACGAGCCACCGCGTCCGCGGCGTGACGAGGTCGCCGAGCGCTTCGAGCCCCGCCGCCACCTGGTTGCCGCGGTCGATCACGCGGCCCACCTCGTGCACGAGCGCCGCCGTAAGCAGCTCCTCGTCGAACGGCCGCTCCTCGTGGACGCGGTCGAAGACCTGGAGCGCGTGATCGAGGGCGTCGCCCTCGGGATGCTTGAGCGGATCCTGCCGAACCGTCGCGAGCACGCGGACGAGGTCGGCGATCTGATCGAACCGGTCGCCCGTCAGATGGGCGAAGCCGACCGGCGCAGGAACATCACCCGTCGACGCGCCGGCCGCATGGGGGCCGAGCTCGCGCCGCACCTCGTCGTGCGTCGGCAGATCCTCCTCGGGCACCCAGCCGCGGGCCAGGCGGCGGGCCGCGCGATACCGCGCCCGCTTCGAATCGCCGCCGTGGCTCACGATCCGCGCGGCCTCCTCGGCGATCCGACGGCGGAGTTTCTCGGCCCCGGTGCCGCCCGATGGAGTGTCGGGGAAAGACGCATGGTCGGCTGGGCGATCGGGCGTTGTCATGGCTTCTGTTCCTCGGCACGAGCGCTGCCTCCGAGCGGACGCCAGCGGATGCCGCGGACTTCGGCCGCGGTCGCGTAGGTCGCGATCCCGAGCGGCTTCGACGGCACCACCTCGTCGCGGATCGAGAGCGTGCGGCCGGCGAGCGGCTGATCGACCACCCGCTCGTCGTCGAGGAAGCATTCGATCCGCGCGGGCGAAACCCGCACCCGCACGGCATACCAGCGGCCATTCTTGAAACTGCGGATCGACGTCGTGTCGTTGCTCGACGCATCGGCGCCGTCGATGCTCGAGAGGCCCACCACGGCGCCGCCCCAGCCGCCAACGATGAAGCTGCAAGCGTCGTCGCCGACGGGAAACGTGAGGCCGCAGAAGAAGTCGAAGCCGTCCACGCGACGGGCCTCGAGCGCGATCTCGTAGTCCTGCCGGGGAACGTCGTTCGTCCATGTGATGCCGCTCATCTCGGAGCCCCGCGCGATCGCGATCGCGCCGTCGGCGACGGTCACCTCCCCCTCGCCGCCAAACGGGGTGGGCTTCCAGCCGTCGAGCGACCGGCCATCGAACAGGGGCCGCCAGCCGGCCGCTTTGCCGTCGCTCGCCGCCCCGCCGAGCAGTTCGGCGACAAGCGTGTCGGCCCGGTAGACCCGTTTGAGCGCCGCGAGGATGCCTGCTGCGTCGACCGACACAGCGCGGGCCCGCACGTCGTCGTAGGCTAGGTCGAGGACGAGCGACTGGATGTTGCCGTCGAAGATTAGCCCCACGAGTTGGCCCTGCGGGTTTACGACGGGGCTGCCGGAATTGCCGCCGATGATGTCGGCCGTCGAGACGAAGTTGAACGGCGTCGCGAGAAAGCCGGCATCCCGCTCGAGCTCCCCCCGCAGCCGCTGCCAGCGCGGGGGCAGATCGAACGGCGGCACGTTGTTCATCGCCGCGGCCCGCGCGAAGAGCCCGGCATAGGTGGTGATCGGCGCCACCTCGCGGCCGTCTTGCTCGTAGCCCTTCACGGTGCCGTAGGCGAGCCGGAGCGTGAACGTGGCATCGGGATAGACGCTCTCGCCGTCGGCGGCGAAGACGGCCCGCGCGATCTCGGCATGGGCCTGCCGCTTCACCTCGCCCGCGGTCTCGACGATCTTTCTGAGGCCGCGGGCCTCCTCGTCGATCTCCTTCGCGAGCAGGAGCATCGGATCGCGCGAGGCATCGACCGCCTGCCGCCCGCCTTCGTAGAGCCGCCGCCGATCGTCGTCCGCGGCCGCAGCGGTCGCGCGGGCGCCGAGCCGCGTGCCCCGCACGAGCTCCGCCGCCCGTTCGCGCGGCGGCTTGCCGGCGAGCACACGGGCCACCGTCGGATCGTCTGGCCCGAGGGCGGTCGCGAGAAACGTCAGCGAGTCGGCGAGCTTCGCGATCTCGAGCGGATCGTAGAGCGGCTCCGGGGAGAAGAGCTGCTGCTCGAGCGAGCCACGATTGGAGTCGCGGTATTCGCGGAGCCGCTCGCCTGTGGGCCGGGCCGATTCCGCGGCGGCCCGCAGGATCGTCCGCGCATTCGTGAAATACTGACTGTTGAAACCGACGGCCCCTTCGAGCAGGTTGTGCCGCAGCGCCACGCGGCCGATCGTCGCCTCGGCCTCCTCGATGCTTTCAAACGGCGATGGCCCCGAGTGCCGGTCGGCGGCCTTCGCCACGAGGTCGCGGAGCCGCGATTCTTCCGCCCGCTTCCGCGCCATCAATGCCGGGTCGAGCAGGCCGGCGAGCACTCCTTCGCGGTTCTTGCGACCGTTCTGCACCCCAAAGAGATCGCCCATCACCTGCCGCCGCGCCTCCGGCCCCTCGGCCGCGTAGGCGCCATAGAGCACTTCGAGCCGGTTGAGCACGGCGAGCGAGAACGGCACCTGCCGGTCGCGCTTTGCCTCGAGCTCCCGCACGGTGCTCGCGCGATCGGTGTGGCCGGGATGCCCCGACACGAAGACGAGATCTCCCGCCCGCACGCTCTTCGTGCTCCAGGCGAGGTGGTGCGGCACCCGCGCCGGTTGTCCGTCTTCGTAGGCGCGGAAGAAGCAGGCGTCGAGGTTGTAGCGCGGGAATTCGAAGTTGTCGGCATCGCCGCCGAAAAACGCGATCTGGTGCTCCGGCGCGAAGACGAGCCGCACGTCGGTGTATTTTTTCGCCCGATAGAGGTGGTAGCGGCCGCCCCGATAGAGCGTGACGACATCGCTCCTGAGTCCCGTGGACGCCACCGATTCCTGCTCGATCTCCGCCATCACCTTCCGCCGCGCCGCAAAGACATCCTCGGCCTTCATGCCGGGGCTGACGGCCGCCGCCACGCGGCTTGTCACGTCTTCGATCGACATGAGCACGTTGAGCTCGAGGTCGGGGCAGCGAAGCTCCTCTTCGCGCGACGTGGCAGCGAAGCCGTCGCGGTAATAGTTGTGCGTCTCGTCGCCGAGCTTCTGCAGGCTGTCGGCGCCGACGTGGTGATTCGTGAGCACGAGGCCGTCGGCCGAGACGAACGATCCCGAGCCGCCGGAATTGAACCGCACGCTCGACTGCTGCAGATGAAGCAGCCATTCGGGTGTGAGGCGAGCGCCGCCGAGCGCCTGTGCATGATCCCGCTCGATCCGCTCGAGTGGCGGCCGGCTGAAGAGCCACATCCCCTCGTCGGCGCGAGCTGCCACGCACGCCGACGCCACGGCGATCGCCACCACTGCTCCCGTCCACGCGCCCGCTCGCATCGATTTCCTCCGCTGCCAACTGGCTCCGAGTCGCCGCTTCGGCGACCCCGACCACGATCAGCCTAGCAGGCGGCTCAGAAGACCGCCGCCACAGTCAGGCCGCCCCGTCCCGCAGCGGCCCATCATGCGCCCCCTTGCACGGGGTGTGTAAGGATGTACACTTTTTGGCAGAGCACCATAAAAACCGCGTCACGCACGCACCAAGGAGGCCATCATGCTCGCACGGCTGCAGACTTTTTCGATGTTTGGGATCGAGGCGGTGCCGATCGACGTGGAGGTCGATGTCTCGGTCGGCGCCTTGCCATCGACGGTGCTCGTCGGCCTGCCCGATGCCGCCATCCGCGAGAGCACCCACCGCGTCGCGCGGGCCATGGTCAATTCCGGCTTCCAGCGGCCAAACGACCGGATCGTGGTCAATCTCGCCCCGGCGGAACTGCCGAAGCAGGCCGCCACGTTCGACCTGCCGATCACGCTCGGCATCCTCGCCGGCAGCGGGCAATTCTGCTCCGACCGGTTTCGCGACTATGCCGTGGTAGGTGAGCTCTCGCTCGAGGGATTCACGCGGCCGGCGCGGGGCGCGCTCTCGATGGCGATGGCGGCGGCGCGGCAGCAGTCGCTGCGAGGCGTGGTCGTGCCGACCGCGAGCGCCACCGAGGCCGCGGTGGTGGAAGACATCGAGATCATCCCCGTCTCCTCGCTCACCGAAGCGGTGCAGTTCTTCTCCGGCGATCTCGACATCCCGCGCACGCCGCCGCGGGTGAGCGAATGGTTCGATCGGTTCGCCGCCTACGATATCGATTTTTCCGATGTCCGCGGGCAGGAGGCGGCGAAGCGGGCGATCTGCGTCGCAGCCGCAGGCAGTCATAATGTGTGCATGCTGGGCCCACCGGGCGGCGGCAAGACGATGCTTGCCAAACGGATTCCAACGATCCTGCCGCAGCTCTCGGCGGCCGAGTCGATCGAGACCACCCGCATCTATAGCGCGCTGGGGCTGATGTCGGCGGGGCAGCCGCTCCTGGCGGCCCGCCCCTTTCGCGCCCCGCACCACACGATCTCCGAAGCCGGCCTCATCGGCGGCCGCTCGATCCCGATGCCGGGCGAGATCAGCCTCGCGCACAATGGGGTACTTTTTTTGGACGAGCTCCCGGAATTCAATCGCCGCACACTGGAGGTGCTCAGGCAGCCGCTCGAGGATGGCACGGTGACGATCAGCCGCGCGAAATCATCGACGCGGTTCCCGGCCGACTTCATGCTCGTCGCCGCGTTCAACCCCTGCCCCTGCGGCTACCGGGGCGACCCGCGGCGCGCCTGCCAATGCACGACGCCCCAGGTTGAAAAATACATGGGCAAGATCTCGGGACCGCTTTTGGACCGGATCGATATCCATCTCGAGGTGCCGGCGGTGCCCTTCCGCGAACTCTCCGCCGCCCGCACCGGCACGTCGAGCAGCCAGATGCGCGAGGCCGTCTTGGCGGCGCGGCTGCGGCAGGCTGCGCGATTCAAGGGGATGAAAACCAGGGCCAATGCCCGGATGTCGAGCCGCGAGATTCGCGAACTCTGCCCGGTGGAGCCGCCGGCCATGGAATTGCTGCGGGCCGCGGTGAGCGACCTGGGGCTCTCGGCACGGGCGCACGACAAGGTCTTGCGGGTGGCCCGCACGATCGCCGATCTCGACGCGGCCGAGACGATCAACGCGGCGCACGTGAGCGAGGCCATCAACTACCGCCTGCTCGACCGCAGCCTCTGGACGTGACACGAAAACCCGCTCGACAGAAGCGACCGGCATATGCCACTATCCTCACCATCATGACGCTCACCACGCCGCCGGCCGGATCTCCGCCACCATATCGATCGGCATCCGAATCGCTCGCGGTGGCCCCAGGAAGCCGTCGGCGGTATCTCCGCGCGGCCTCCGTGCTCGCGATCCTCGGAGCGGCAGCCTTCTTCATCGACCTGCCCGTGGCGGAGTGGTGCAAAGCGGGCCGAGTGCCGAAAGACCTGCTGCGGCTCCTGAACCTCGCGGAAGTGTTTGCCCACTCGGCCGGAGCCGCTTGCATTCTTGTGACGGCGCTCTTTCTCGACCGCGGGCTCCGGTTTCCGTCATTTCGCTGGCCGGCGGTCCGGTGGCCCTCGTTCCAGCCGTCGGCGGCCCAGGAGCGGATGGCGCGGATGATCTGCACGACGGCGACAGGCGGCCTGATCGTCGACGTGATCAAACTGCTCGTCGATCGCATCCGCCCGCGGGCGGCCGATCTCGGCAGCCAGGCCTCGGCGCTCGGCACGTTTGGCGATGCGGCGCTCGCCGCCGCCTCCGCGAGCCATTCCGATTACAACAGTTTTCCGTCCGGCCACGCCGCCGTCGCGACCGGCCTCGCGGCGGCCCTCGCCTGGAGATACCCGCGGGGAGCCCTGCTCTTTGGCGCATTTGCCGCGAGCGCGAGCCTGCAGCGGGTGGCGACGTCGGCCCACTATCCGAGCGATATTTGCCTTGGGGCCGCGCTCGCGCTCGTCGGCGCCGCAATCTTTCTCGGCGACCTCGCCCCGGAGGAAGCCGCGAATGCCTGAGCACCGGACTCGTTTGTGTGGATTTTGCGACCGGTTGGCGGCGGCAGGCCCTTCTTGATAGTCTTTTGCAAGTCGAACACCACCTGTCTGAAGACCACACCCCGACTCAGCCCGAGAACACGATGCCTCCGCAGAAGCGCGTCAAGAAAGTCACGAACTCGCAGCGCGAATCCGATGAACCGCTCGACCGGGCGGAAAAGTCGGTCCAGAAGACGGCCGGCGGCAAGCGGGTGCTCCTCGTGGACGACGACATCGAGATCATGGAATCGATGCGGACCGTGCTCGAGTCGAAGGGCTACGAGATCCTCGTCGCCCGCGACGGCAATCAGGGCCTCGTGATGGCGGAGACCGAAAATCCTGATCTCGTCGTGCTCGACATGATGATGCCGAAGCGGAGCGGCTTCCTGGTGCTCGAGCGGCTGCGCCGGAGCCGCCCGGTGCCGATGCGGGTGATCATGATCACCGCCAACGAGGGCAGCCGCCACAAGGCGTATGCTGAAATGCTCGGTGTGGACGACTACATCCGCAAGCCGTTCGCGATGGATCGGCTGCTCGACAGCGTCCAACGGCTGCTCTCGTAATCTGCCGGCGCTCCGCAATTTGGGCAGGATGCGCAGCCTTCTGCTGAGATTGACCCGTTTTGGGCGACGTCCTACATTTCGGCGGTCACCTTTTCAGCCACCGATTTGTAGGACGCGTTCCTTGTCGCTTCCGCCCGCCAAGACCGGCTCGCATCCCGCGCATGACGACGCGAAGGAGCGGGTGCGCGATGCGACCGACATCGTCGACCTGGTGGGGTCATACATTTCCCTGCGGCGCGCCGGCAAGGCCATGGTGGGGCTCTGCCCCTGGCACGACGACTCACGCCCGAGTTTCCAGGTCAACCCGGAGCGCCAGACCTTCCGCTGCTGGGTCTGCAACGTCGGCGGCGACGTCTTCAACTTCCTGATGCGGATGGAGAAGATCGAGTTTCGCGAGGCGCTCGAGCAGCTCGCCGAGCGGGCCGGCATCCAGCTCGCGCGGGGCCGCGGGCTGCCCCTCGATCAGAAGGCGGCCCTCTCCAAGGCGCTCGGCTGGGCGTCGGACCGCTTCGCAGATTGCCTGGAGCGATCCCCTGAGGCGAAGGCCGCCCGCGAGTATCTCGCCGGCCGCGGACTTTCCGGCGAAACGATCAAACGCTTCCAGCTCGGCTATGCCCCGGCAGGCTGGGATTGGCTCATGCGGCAGGCCTCGGCGGCCGGGATCCCGGTCGAGCACCTCGCGCTCACGGGGCTCGTGGTCGAGCGGCAGGATCGCTCCGGGCATTACGACCGCTTCCGCGACCGCGTCATCTTCCCGATCCGCGACCCGCTCGGCCGGTGCGTCGCGTTCGGTGGCCGGGTAATCCCGGGCGCCGCGGTCGAAGGCGCCGCTCCCGGCGCGAAATACATCAACTCCCCCGAGACGCCCCTCTTCTCGAAGAGCTCGATGCTCTACGGCCTCGACACCGCCCGCGAGGCGATGGCTCGCACGCACCGCGCCGTCGTCGTCGAGGGCTATACCGACTGCCTCGCCTGCCGCCAGGCCGGGATCGACGACGTCGTCGCCGTGCTCGGCACCGCGCTCGGCGAGCGGCATGCGAAGCTGCTGCGTCGCTATGCCGACCGGATCGTGCTCGTGCTCGACGGCGACGACGCCGGCCGCCGCCGGGCCGACGAGATTCTCGACGTGATTCTCTCCGAGCCGATCGACCTGCGGATCGCCAGGCTGCCCGCCGGCGTGGACCCGTGCGAATTCGTGCTCGAGCACGGGAAGGAAGCGTTCGAGGCGATCCTCGACGCGGCAGTGGACCCGCTCGACTATCGGCTGGACGAGGCAGTGGCGAAGATCGCCGGCCGGCCGGGCGACGACGCTGCGCTCGAAGCGGTGGAGAGCGTGCTCAAGGCCCTTGCCAACGTTTCCTCGAATTCGCCGCTGAGCCCGTCGCAGCAGCAACTTCGCGAAGACCAAGTGCTCGGCAGGCTTGCGAGGCGGTTTGGGCTCAGCCGCGATCCGCTGCGGGCGAGGCTCGGCGAATTGCGGGCGGCCCGCCCCGCGACGACCGCAGAACCCGCGCCGGCGGTTTCGGTCACCAAGCTCCCGGCCTGGGATCGCGAAGTGCTCGAAGTGCTCGTGGGCGTGCCCGACAGCGTGGGGCTGATCGTCCGCGAGGTGCAATCGGCCGAACTGCAGAGCCGCGAAGGACGGGCGGTGCTCGAGGCCGCCCGCAGACTCCACGACGAGGGCCGCCCCGTGGCGCTCTCGGGGCTCCTGCTCGAAATCACCGATCCCGCGCTCCAGAGCCTGCTCGTCGCCGTCGACGATTCGAGCGCCGGTCGCGGCACCGCCGATCCGGCCGAAAGACTGCATCATCTCGAGGACGCCCTGCGACGCCGCTCCGCCCAGCGGCAGGCGCATGCGAGCGCCACGGCCCTGAAATCCTCCCGGCTGGATCCCGGCTCGGAGGCCGCGCTCCTGGAACAACTCGTCGCACAGCGGCGGGCCATCCAGGGCATGACTGGTTCATTGGGGGGCACTTCCGAACCCAAGGATGGGTGAGGGTGCCCGTCTCGTCGCTGCCATTCGGGCGTCGTGGCGAAAGCCGCGGCGTATGGAGCAGTGGGCGAGCGACGGTACGATGGCGTAAGGAGACGACTGATGACGAAGCCTCTCGGCAAGACGGTGCACGGAACCAACCGCATGACGGGGATCACCCCCGCCCACGACGCTCGAGCCCACCATGACTCGGACTTGCAGGCGCTGATCACAGCGGGCCGTGCACAGGGCTACCTGACGTTCGATCAGGTCAACGCCTACCTGCCCGACGAGGCGGTCGACCCCGAGAAGATCGACGCCCTGCTCGTCGCCCTCGAGGAGCGCGGCATCGACCTCGTCGATTCGGCGCCGGAGCCGCAGGCGGCCCAGCCCGCGCACGCCGACGCGACGTCCGGCACCCCGGCCCCGAAGCCGGCCAAGCCCCGCCGCGACGAGGCGATCACGACGGCGCCCTCCAACGCCGCCAACGATCCGATCCGCATGTATCTGGCGCAGATGGCGGAGATCCCGCTGCTGACGCGGCACGAGGAGATCTCGCTGGCGAAGCGGATCGAGGTGACGCGGAAGCGGTTTCGCCGCGCGATTCTCGGCTGCTCCTATTCCCTGCAGGCCACCGTCGACACGCTGCGCCGCGTGCACGAAGGCCATCTGCCCTTCGACCGCACCATCAAGGTGTCGCTCACGGAGCGGCTCACGAAGGAGCAGATTCAGGCGCGGATGCCGCACAACCTGGCGACGCTCGACCACCTGATCGCCCAGAGCAAGGACGACTTCCGCCTCTTGATCAGCAAGCGGACCACGGAGGACGAGGCGCAGGCCGCCCGCACGCGGTTTCGCCGCAACCGGGCCAAGTCGCTGACGCTCGTCGAGGAGCTCTCCCTGCGGACCCGCCGCGTGCAGCCGCTCATGAAGCTGCTCCGCGGCATGTCGAGCCGTATGGATCGGCTCCAACAGGACCTCCGCGTGATCGCCCACGGCGAAGGGTCGAGCGACGACCGGGCTGACATGCGGAAGGAACTCCGCGACCTCATGCTCTCCACGCTCGAAAGCCCGCGGTCGCTCCGCAAGCGGGTGGCGATGCTCGGCAAGTTGCAGGAGGAATACGAGGCCGCCAAGCGAAATCTCTCCGCGGCCAACCTGCGGCTCGTCGTGTCGATCGCGAAGAAGTATCGCAATCGCGGCCTCTCCTTCCTCGACCTCATCCAGGAGGGCAACACGGGCCTGATGCGGGCGGTCGACAAGTATGAGTATCGCCGCGGCTTCAAGTTTTCGACGTATGCCACCTGGTGGATCCGGCAGGCGATCACCCGCGCCATCGCCGATCAATCGCGGACGATCCGCATCCCGGTGCACATGATCGACGTGCTCTCGAAGCTCCGCACGACGGCGAAGAAGCTGCTCCACGAATTCGGCCGCGAGCCCACCGTGGAGGAGATCGCCCAGGCGGCCGACGTGGGCCTCGAGGAGGCCCGCCGCGTGATCGAGATGGGACGTCAGCCGATGAGCCTCGACCGCCCGGTCGGCGAGAGCGAAGACGCGAGCTTCAGCGAGTTTGTGGAGGACCACGGCGCCGAGAGCCCGACGCAGGCCACGACCAACGGCCTGCTCAAGGATCGGATCGACTCGCTCCTCAAGACGCTGACCTACCGCGAGCGGGAGATCATCCGCCTCCGCTACGGCCTGACCGACGGCTACACCTACACGCTCGAGGAGGTCGGCCGCATCTTCCGCGTGACGCGGGAGCGGGTGCGGCAGATCGAGGCCAAGGCCGTGAAGAAGCTGCAACACCCGGTCCGGTCGAAGCAGCTCGAGACCTTCCTGACCGGATCCACGGGCTAGAGCACTCCTCAAGTGCAGCGAGTCACGACTTATGAATCGAGGACGTAGGCGAAGGGATCGGCGGAAGCTCGACGAGCGTGTGGCCGCAGCGAGGATCCGAAGGAGTCGCGAAGCGACCAACTTCTGCCGTCCCTGAGCCGGTGATCGACCAAACCCGGGCGGGGCGTTCGCGGCCTGGGGGCGTTTTGGTAGACTCGAAGGCCGGCGGATCATTCGGATCCGCCGGCCCTTCGGGAACCCTTCATGGCCCTCGCCGTCTCCGCCGATTCGCTCCGCACGCTTCATCGGCTCCACCGCCAGCTCGCCGACCTGCGCGACCGGCTCGCCGCCGGCCCGCGGCAGCTCGCGGCCCGCACGAAGCATCTGCAGACGGCCGAGGCGGCCCACGCGGCGGTGCAGGAGGAGATCAAGAAGGCGAAGATGGCCGCCGACCAGAAGCAGCTCCAGCTGCGGTCGGCCGAGTCGAAGATCCTCGACCTCGAGGCGAAGCTCAACGCCTGCAAGACCAATCGCGAATACCAGACGCTCCGCGACCAGATCGCCGCCGACAAGATGGCGACGAAGGTGCTCGAGGACGAAATACTCGAGGCGCTCGAGCGGGTCGATGCCGTCAAGAAGACGCTCCCACCGGCAGAGGCGGAGATCACCGCGGTGAAGAAGGCGCTCGCCGAGACGAAGGCGAAGGTGGACGGCGAGACCTCATCGCTCGAGGCCGAGGTGGCACGCATCAAGGCCGATCTCGACGCCGCCGAACACGAGCTCCCCGCCGACTCCCGCGAGACCTACAGCCGCATCGTGAAGAGCAAGGGTGCCGAAGGCATGGCCGCCGTCGATGGCGAGAGCTGCGGCGGCTGCTTTCAGCAGCTCACCGGCAACATGCTCGCCGAGCTTTCGATGGGCCGCGTCGTCCCGTGCCGCAGTTGCGGCTGCCTGCTCTACCTGTCGAAATAGCGCCGCCACCGTCGCCTCCTGACCGTTCCCCGCGTCTCCCCCGCCCCCTTCCCCCCGTGCACCGAGATTGATCATGTCTTCCGATCGCATCCCGATGACCCGCGCCGGCTACGACAAGCTCAAGGCCGAGATCGACCAGCTCAACACCGTCGAGATGCCGAAGCTCGCCCAGCGCGTGGCCGCCGCCCGCAGCGAGGGCGATCTGAGTGAAAACGCCGAGTATCACGGGGCCCGTGAGAGCCAGGGGATGATGCAGGCGAAGATCAACATGCTCGCCGACAAGCTCGCCCGCGCGGTGATCGTGGAGCGTCCGAAGGAGGCCTCCGACGAGGTGGTCTTCGGCGCCACGATCGTGGTCAAAGACCTGAAGTTCGGCGACGAGGAAGTCTTCGTGCTCGTGGGCGCCGGCGAGGAGGACTACGACGCCGGCAAGATCAACGTCGCCAGCCCGCTCGCCCAGGGCCTCCTCGGCCGCAAGGTCGGGGAGAAGGTCTCGATCGACGTGCCGGCCGGCACGATGAAGTTCGAGATCCTCGAAGTGCGGTTCGACGACTGACTTCACGAAAAGTCTCGACATCCTGTCGAACTTTCCTTGGCGAGCTCCGCTCGCTGGTGCGAACCCGGCCCTCCGGCTTCACGGAAAGTCTCGACATCCTGTCGAACTTTCCTTGGCGAGCTCCGCTCGCTGGTGCGAACCCGGCCCTCCGG